>ERZ779637.351-NODE-351-length-32128-cov-15.874006_pt1 | contig 32128 bp, 28 predicted proteins | sample MGYA00514196_ERZ779637 | MGnify/ENA primary metagenome ERZ779637 (study PRJEB29562, sample SAMEA4376700) | mouse gut metagenome | isolation source: Cecum | study: EMG produced TPA metagenomics assembly of the A DSS colitis mouse model was used to assess the...
CCTTTTGGTTGGCGATGGCGATGATTTGCGTGTTCAAGATAATCACCTCGTTTCTAATTCGTTGTGGTTGCTTCTGGAAATAGAAAAAGCCGCCACTTCATAAATTGAAAAGTGACGGCTTTTTCTGATCCCGGAATACAGTTCCCCGGAAACGCAAAAAGCACCCAGCAAAAAATACTGAGTGCCTGCATTAAAATCATATTCAATTATTCAAATTCGGTCAAACTATGCCAAACTGTTCTCGTATAAATCGAGGGGAGAGAGGGAGTAAAAATCACCTCTGAAATACCCCAAAAACAGAGCTGTGGTTATCCTATTTTGTAACCACTTGACCCTCATTTTGCCCTCTTTTTTCCCGGTTATCCTATTGGGAACCACTATAAATTTGGTGAAAAATGGCTTTTTAGCGTCAAACTGCATCAAACCCTATCAAAAGCAAAAGCCCGGAAAACCTTGATTTTCCGGGCTTTTTGAGCCATTTTGATAAAATTTAACGCTTGCTGAACTGCGGAGCGCGACGAGCCGCTTTGAGGCCGTACTTCTTGCGCTCCTTCATTCTGGGATCGCGGGTGAGGAAGCCGGCCTTCTTCAGGATGGGCCGGTTGTCCTCGCTGGCCAGCAGCAGAGCGCGGGAGATGCCGTGGCGCAGAGCGCCCGCCTGGCCGCTTACGCCGCCGCCCTTGACCGTAGCCACAATGTCCACCTTGCCCTCGCTGGCGGTGGCCACCAGGGGCTGACGGACGATCATCTTCAGGGTCTCCAGGCCGAAATACTCGTCGATATTGCGGCCGTTGATGGTGATAGAGCCGGTGCCGCCGGGATAGACCTGGACGCGGGCGACAGAGGACTTTCTGCGGCCGGTGCCGTACAGATAGGGCTTCTTAGACTGATACATTTTCCTCTACCTCCTTATTCCGCAGCGTAGAGCTCGGGCTTCTGGGCCTGATGCTCGTGGGTGTCGCCGGCATAGATGTGCAGACGCTTGAGGGAGTCCTTGGTGACCACGTTGCGGGGCATCATGCCGCGCACGGCAACCCGCATGGCCAGCTCAGGCTTCTTCTCCATCATGTCCTTGTACTTGGTCTCCTTCAGGCCGCCCACCCAGCCGGAGTGGGTGCGGTACATCTTCTGCTCCAGCTTCTTGCCGGAGAGCGTGGCCTTGGAGGCGTTGATGACGATCACGTTGTCGCCGCAGTCGGCGTGGGGGGTGTAGGAGGGCTTGCGCTTGCCGCGCAGCAGGTCTGCGACGATGACGGCGGTGTGGCCCAGGGGCTTGCCCGCGGCGTCAACGACGTACCACTTGCGGACGATATTGCCCTTGTTTGCCATAAAAGTGGACATGTCGTGTTCTCCTTCTTTCGTTCCTTCGATACGCCGCGAAAGGCGGCCCGTACCGCGTCTCCTCCGGGGAAGACCGGCCGCCTGGGGCGGCCTATCGAAGGAAGCCTTGTATTTTTGCCCGAAATCAGGTACAATGCCCTGTGCGAGCAGATCCATTTATACCACAGTTCAGCAGCCCTTGTCAACAGCGTTTTAATTTATCAGATAGATTGCTCCTGATATCTCGTTTTTTCTTTGATTAGCTCCTGTTTTCTCTGCCCCTATTTTCAATTTTCTCTCCGGGAGGTTCGCCTATGCAGCACATCCTATCTCTGGTCCGCCGGTGCGTGGAGGACTACCATATGATCGAAAGCGGCGACACGGTGGCCGTGGGCGTAAGCGGCGGCAAGGACTCCGTGCTCACCCTGGCCGCCCTGGCCAGGCTGCGCAGCTTCTATCCCAAGCGGTTCGAGGTGGCGGCCGTCACCATCGACAGCGGCGCGCCGGGAATGGATTTCACCCCCATTGCCAGGCTGTGCCAGGATCTGGAGGTGCCCTACCACCTGGTCAGCGTACCAATCTACGAGATCATCTTTGTCCACCGGCAGGAGAAAAATCCCTGCTCCCTGTGCGCCAAGCTGCGCCGGGGCGCCCTGAGCACAGAGCTGAACCGGCTGGGCCTGCACAAGATCGCCCTGGGCCACCACTACGACGACGCGGTGGAGACCATGCTCATGAGCCTCTTCCTGGAGGGGCGGATCAGCTGCTTCCAGCCCGTGACCTACCTGGACCGCAGCCGGGTCACCCAGATCCGCCCCCTGTTGTACGTCCAGGAGCGGGACGTGCGGGGCGCTGTGCGGCGGCTGGGCCTGCCGGTGGTGTCCAACCCCTGCCCCGCCAACGGCTCCACCAAGCGGGAGGAGACAAAGCAACTGCTCATGGAGCTGGAAAAGCGGTTCCCCCAGCTGAAAAAGAAGATCTTCGGCGCGATCCAGCGCTACCCCCTCTACGGCTGGAGCCTGGAGGAGGAGCAGCATTAGGGTCTGTCTGAAAATTGTCAACACGCCCAAACGGCAGGCTTTTTTCCGGCCCTAGTGCCGGGTGACCTCCCCGGTGGCGCAGTCCACAAAATAGGTATACGTATCCGTATCTATGCGCCACATAGGCAGCAGGCGCAGGGACGGCCCGCTGTGGAGCTCATAGACGCACCGGATCTCCTCCACCGCGCCGCACACGATTCCCGCCGTGGTGCGGTAGTCCAGAAAGCGCACCAGAGCGGTTACGCAGGTCATCCGCTCCGCCGGCGCGGCCACGGCGTCCTCCAGGTTTACATGGGCTCCGGACACCGAGGTAAGCATACCGCGTTCAAAACGCAGCGTCAGGCCGCACCCGGAGATGGGCACGCCGGAGAGCTGCTGGACCGCCGTGACGCTGCCGGTGCGGTTCTGGACCTGGAACTGGAGCTCCTCATAGCCGAACTGCTGGCAGAACTGCCGGCAGAACTCTGTGATGTCGTCCACCGGCAGGGTGAGGCGGCTGCCGTCAAAGCTGCCGCCGGCCCGGAACTGAATGGTCCCGTGGTCCCCCTCATAGCTGTAGATGCCGCCGCCCTGGCTGGCCGCCGCCGCCTCGCTCCCCAGCAGCCAGGAGGCAATGGCCCGCTCCGTCTCGCTGCGGCGGGAGAGGTTCAGGGGGGTGAGGGACTGCTCCTCCAGATCAATCTGGACGGAGAGCTTCAGCTCGTTGGCCTCGTAGAGGGCCTGGAGCTGGCCGGCGGTGTCCGTCTCCGCCCGCCGGGCCTGGAGGTACTGGTAGCCCAGCAACAGGAGAAGAAAGCCGTTGAGCAGCAGCAGGATCAGAATCGCTATGTTTTTCAGCCGGTAGGTCTCCATAAACCTGTCCCTCCCTTCTCAGAGCCTGTATTCACGATCTCAAACGCCGGCTGGGGCTTTTTGCCGCTCTGGGCGAAATGATTTGTCATGCGCAAAGCATGGCAGATGATTTGCCCTGACCAGCCGGCATTTTCGACAGTGGATACAGGCTCCTGCTTTTCCTCTTTTTTCTTGCCTGTTTCTGCCCTTGAGCAGCATTTACCGGGTCATATTGTACCACTGATGACAGAAAAACGCAACCTGTTATCCAAGGCAGGAAAGCCCCTTTCTCCGTGCTCTTTTCAAAGAAAATCCCCGCCCCACAGCGGGACGGGACCATATTCTGGCATAAACGCCGGGAAAAAGTACTTGCCAAACCGTCTTCGATAGAGTATACTCACCCCCAAATACACGGAAGGAGGCCCGTCATGCTCAAGGAGATGTCCTATGTCTACGCAGTCTACCAGGAGCGCAGCTTCGGAAAAGCCGCCAAAAAGCTCTACCTGTCCCAGCCGGCTCTTAGCGCCATGGTGAAAAAGGCGGAGCAGAAGATCGGCACGCCCATCTTTGACCGGGGCACCACCCCGATCTCCCTCACCCCCGCCGGCCGCTACTACATCGAGCAGGCGGAGAAGGTCATGCGCATCCAGCAGGAGATGGCGGCCTATTTCCGCATCGCCTCCCACTCCAGCCGGTGCCAGCTGCGGCTGGGCGGGTCCTCCTTCTTCCTCTCCTACATCTATCCGCCGGTGCTCAAGCGGTTTCAGGAGAAGTTCGGAGAGGTGTCCGTGCTGTGGCTGGAGCTGCGCAACACCGAGCTGACCTGCAAGCTCCTGGACGGGTCCATCGACTTCTTCCTGGAGGTGGACGATCTCCGATCCGAGCAGATCGGCGGTCTGGTGTGGGACGAGGAGGCGGTCATCCTGGCGGTGCCGGCCCAGTGGCCTGTGAATCAGCGGCTGGAGGACTGCCGCTTCACCGCCGAGGACATCCATGAGCGCCGCCATCTGACGGACGACGTGCCCGCTGTGGATCCGGCGGTCTTTGCCGGGGAGCGGTTTTTGCTGCTGCGGGAGGGCAACGACAGCTTCCGCCGGGCGGTGACCATCTGCCGCAACGCCGGCTTCACCCCCGACGTGGCCATGACCGTAGACCAGGTGCTCACCTCCTACTACCTGGCCGCGGAGGGACACGGCATCGCCTTTGTCCGGGACTCCATTCTCTTCTACGCGGACATGACCGAAAAGCTCTTTTTCTACAAGCTGGACGATCCGCTGGCAATGCGGCCGGTGTATCTCTTCTACCGCCGGGACGCGGAGCTGTCCCCGGTGGCCCGGGCCTTTCTGGATTTTGTGGAGGCCCAGCTCTGACCGCTCTCCCCTGGCGTCATAACCAGACGGTTATGACGCCATTTGTTTTTTATATTGGACAAAAATCCGCCTTTCCCGTATACTTTTTTTATGCAAAGCACCCAGCAGGCCCGGCAATTCATTTGAGAGGAGTGCATTCCCATGAAGATCACCAGCGACAAGGTATTCTTCGACAGCGTCCTGCAGGCCCAGATCAAGGAGCGATTCTGGTACGTCAACGAGGACTACCTGGGCCGCACCCGCCAGTTCTTCGAGAACTCCGGCGGCTCCCTGCGGCTGAAGGCGGCGGTATCCGAAAAGGCCCGCCTGGAGCGGATCCCCGACTGCCCGGAGCGGGTCCACGACACGTCCATGATGCTCAAGCAGGTGAAGGCCGACGGCATCCGGGACATTATGGAGGTCATCTTCGGCGCAAAGCCTGGATCCGGCGCGCTGGTCACAGAGCTCACAGCCTCCCAGGTCATGTTCCAGATCGTGGGCACCATCATGGAGCACGCCCCGGGCACCAACGCCGTCACCACCTCCATCGAGCACCCCTCGGCCTACGACTCGGTGGAGCTCTACTGCCGCCGCACGGGCCGCGAGTTCCGGGTGGCGCGCGCCAACCCCCGGACCGGCGGCGTGGATCTGGAGGAGATCCTCCGCCTCATCGACAAGGATACCACCCTCCTGAGCGTCATGAGCGCCTCCAACATCTCCGGCTACATATTCGACATGGAGGAGATCGTCACCGCCGCCCGGAGGATCAACCCGGATATTTACATTGTCACCGACGCGGTCCAGCACATGCCCCACGGGGTGCTGGACGTGGAGAAATACCAGCTGGACGGGTGCAACTTCGCCCCCTACAAGGCCTTCGGCATCCGGGGCTGCGGCTACGGCTACGTATCCGATCGGGTGGCGGGGATGGAGCACCACAAGCTGCTGGCCAAGCCGGAGAAGGAGTGGGAGCTGGGCACCTTCCCCCACCCCAATTTCGCCGCCATCACCGCCGTGGTGGACTACGTCTGCTGGCTGGGCGGCCACTTCACCGACGCCAAGGACCGCCGGGCGCTGTTTGTCGCCGGCATGAACCGCATTCATCTCCAGGAGCACTCCCTGCTCATCCACATGATGGAGGGCACGCCGGAGGTGCCGGGCCTGCGCCGCATTCCCGGCGTCACCGTGTACCTGGACAGCGCGGACGACGTGGACCGGGATCTCATCTCCGCCATCGGCGTGGACGGCCTGGAGCTGAAGGAGTTGGTGGCTGAGTACTACCGGCGGGGCGTCACCGTCTTTGAGCGGGTGAACACCAGCCTCTACTCCAAGCGCATTGTGGAGTCCCTGGGCCTCACCGGAGCTATCCGGGTCTCCCCGCTCCACTGCCACGATACGGGCGACATTGACCAGTTCCTGCGTGTCACGGCCCAGATCGCGGCGCAGTTCGCTCAGTAGCAGACCCTTTGCCGGAGAGCGGCCGCTCTCCGGCGGGCAGGAGCGCTCCTGCCCATGGGGGTTGAATAAAACAGTGAAATAGGAGGGCACCATGAAAGCTTTGAAGCGCATTCCCCTGTGGCAGCAGATTCTGGCGGGCGTCGTACTGGGCGCAGTGATCGGCTTTGCCTCCCCGGCGGCGGCGGAGTTCATCTCCCCCCTGGGCGACATCTTCCTGCGGATGCTCAAAATGCTGATCGTCCCCCTGGTCTTCTTCAGCATCACCAGCGGCATCTGCAAGATGGGCGACATCAAGCAGCTGCGGGCCGTGGGCCTGCGGTACATCCTGTGGATCGTGGTCTCGGCGGTCATCGCCTCCGCCGTAGGCGTGGCAGCGGCCCTCATCGTCCAGCCCGGCCGGGGGACCACGGAGTTTCTGGCCTCCGCCGAGGCCGCGGAGGCGTCCACCTACAGCTTTATTGACAACGTAGTCGGCTGGTTCCCCACCAACATCGTGGAGTCCATGTACAACGCCAACCTGCTCCAGATCATCGTCTTTACCCTGTTTCTGGGGATATCCCTGCTGGCCCTGGGGGACCGGGTCAGCGGCCTGGTGAAGATCATTGACCAGTGCAGCGACACGGTGCTGAAGATCACCGAGTACGTCATCGGCTTCTCCCCGCTGGGCATCCTCTCCCTGGTGGCCACCATGGTTTCCACCGTCAGCGGGGCCATGATGAAGGAGGTTCTCCTCTTCATCCTTCTGGACAACATCTGCGCGGTGGTCATCCTGCTGGTGATCTACCCCCTGCTGGTCCAGCTGCTGGGGAAGCTCAGCGGCCTGCGGTTCATGAAGAAGGCCGCCCCGGCCCTGCTGGTGGCCATCTCCACCTCCTCCTCTGCGGCCACCCTGCCTGTATCCATCAAGATCTCCGACGAGGAGCTGGGCATCCCGGAGAATATCTACGGCTTCACCCTGCCCCTGGGCAACACCTGCGGCATGACCGGCTTTGCCGTGTTTATCGGCCTGTGCTGCGTCTTTGCCTCCAACCTCTACGGCTTCCCCCTCTCCGTGTCCCGGATTGTTCAGTTCGTGTTCCTGGGCCTGATCCTGTCCATCGGCGCCGCCGGTGTGAAGGGCGCCGGCGTGGTCATGAGCGGCGTGCTGCTGGAGAGCCTGGGCATGCCCCTGACCCTGATCCCCATTCTGGCCGCCATCTGGCCCGCCATTGATCCGGCGCATACGGTGCTCAACAACGCCGGCGATCTGGCCGGTACGGTCATCGTCTCCCGGAGCCTGGACAAGATGGACATGGACGTGTTCAACAAATAATCTGCCTTTCCCTCTCTCTTCACAAGGCGGGGGCGGAAACCGGTTGGTTTCCGCCCCTGCCGCAGTCTCTGAACTGAGGCCCGGAGGACCGCGCAGCGGTCCTCCGGGCCTTCCATCTACTCCTCGCCCTGATGGACCAGGACAAACGACTCCCCGGTCCGGCGGTAGACCGCCTCCACGTCGGTGTCCATGCACTTGAGCATGGGGTCCTCCCCCTCATAGAGGGCGCAGGTGCCGCAGGAGGAGCTGAGCCTCCGGGGCACCGGGGCCAGCCGTGCGCCGGTGATGCCCTCCTTTTTCAGGGCATTGCAGCTGCGCAGAGCCGCCAGATGGGTGTGGAAGGTGGCCACGTACTGTTCTGTGGTCATTATTTTGTCAGGGTCAGCTTGAAGTCTCCCTCAAAGTCGGAAACCGTCACCTGATACCCGGCGTTCCGGGCAAAGCGGGTCACATTCTCAACGGAGCACTGGTTGTCCACCACAACCTCCAGCTTCCTGGGGCTGCCGTCCTTGACGGCCTTCTGCACCATCACCACGGGGGTGGGGCAGGAATATCCGCGTGCGTCTACCATACCGCAACACTCCTTTATTATGTAGATAAAATCAGTTCAGCTTTTGCAGGTTCATCACAGAGATCACCGCCAGCACAACAAAGCCGGTCACCACGGCGACAGCCACAGGGCCTGTGCCGATGCCGGTGGCGGAGGAGGCCAGACCGAAGTTGTGGGACACCGCCGCACCCACGATGAAGCCCGTGACGGTGACTGCGGAGTCGGTGTTGCCCTCGCCGGCCAGGATCAGCTGGCGCAGGGGGCAGCCGCCCAGCAGCACGGAGCCCCAGCCCACCAGGACCATGCCCAGCAGGTTCCAAAGGGCCTCGGAGTGGGCGATGGGCTGCTCGGCAAAGCCCAGGTTGAACTTGTTCAGGATCAGGTTGCCCACCAGCACCGCGACAATAATGGCGGCAAAGGCGGAGATCAGCCGGAAGTCCCTGAACATCACCGCGTCACGGATGCCGCCCACCATGCACAGCCGGGAGCGCTGGGCCAGCGCGCCGATGACCAGCGCCACAGCCAGAGCCACCAGAATCGGAGCGGCCATGGAGCCGGGACCCTTGGCGCTGAAGACGATGAAGTCCGGGCCCAGCATCAGCAGCACCAGCAGCGCCAGCATCAGCACGGGGAAGACAAGGCCCTCGGCCATGGACTGCTGATAGGCGCGGCGGAGGCTGAAGCCCCGCTTGAGGAACAGGATGCCGATGAGGATGCCGATGGCGAAGCCCACCAGGCCCACCACCGCGTTCAGATCGCCGCCGCCGATGCGGATGACCATCCGCAGGGGGCAGCCCAGGAACACCAGCGCACCGATCATCACAAACACCGCCAGGATAAACCGGGTCATGGGGGAGGACCCGCCCTTGGGCCGGAACTCCTTCTTCACCATGGCGATGGCGGTGGAGCCCAGCACCAGACCGATGATCTCGGGACGGATGTACTGCACAATGCCTGTGCCCACCTCCGCGTCAAAGCCGGCCCGCTGGAAGTTCAGGGCTCCGGCGATGTCCCGCAGGAAGCAGGCGATGCAGAAGCCCATGTTGGCCGGATTGCCCAGGGCTGTCAGCAGCACCGCCGCCGCGCCCACAGCCAGACCCGTGCCGATGAGCAGGCCGTAGCGCTTGACAAAGCTCTCTTTTTGCATAGATTGTTTCTCCTCTCTCACTCCGAAAAAATTCCGGCGCGGCTGGCTGCCGCCCGGTTTAGGGAAATACAGGAAAGAGATACAGACTTTCCTGTATGAATAAATGGTATATGAACGGGGCGAAAAAAGCAAGTACATTTTCCCCGCCGCCTCCCCCCGCAAAAGGCCATTGCCAGGAGCGGCCTTTTGTGGTATCATACAAAAAGGCCATATTTCCCCGAAAGGCAGAAAAAACCGTCACTTTTTCCGCTTGTGCCGCTGCATTTTGTTTTGGACTGCGCAGGCGGAGATTTATTGAAATAATCTATAGGAGATGATGTCATGCCAGCCATTTATCTGGACAACGCCGCCACATCCTTTCCCAAGCCGCCGTCCGTGGCGGAGGCCATGGTCCGCTATCTGACGGAGGTGGGGGCCTCCATCAACCGGGGCGTATACGCCAGCGCCCAGGACGCGGGGATGACCACCCTGCTGCTGCGGGAGGGGCTGTGCCGCCTGTTTCACCACGGCGATCCCACCCACTGCGTGCTGACGGCGGGGAACACCATGGGGCTGAACATGGTGCTGCGGGGGGCGCTGCGGCCAGGAGACCACTGCCTGGTCAGCGCCATGGAGCACAACGCGGTCATGCGGCCCCTCCGGGAGCTGGCGGACCAGGGGGTGGCGTTTGACCGCATCCCCTGCGACAGCGCCGGCCGGCTGGACCCGGCGTCCATCCCGCCCCTCCTCCGGCCCAACACCCGCCTGGTGGTGATCGCCCACGGCTCCAACGTCAGCGGCGCTGTCCAGGACGGGGCGGCGGTGGGCCGGATCTGCTGGGAGAGGGGGATTCCCTTTGTGCTGGACGCGGCCCAGACCGCCGGCCACTGGGACATCGACTTCACCGGCTGGGGCCTCTCGGCGCTGTCGGTCCCGGGCCACAAGGGACTCATGGGCCCCTCCGGCATAGGGGCCCTGCTGCTGGAGGCGGACTTTGCCCGGACCCTCGCGCCCATTGTCACCGGCGGCACCGGCAGCGCCTCGGACTCGGAGCGCCAGCCCGCCTACATGCCGGACCGGTTTGAGTCCGGCACCCCCAACCTGCCGGGGATCTACGGGCTCCAGGCGGCGGTGGACTTCATCCTGGAGACGGGGGTGGACGCCCTGCGCCGCCACGAGACGGAGCTGACGGCGCGGTTTCTGGAGGGGCTGCGGGATCTGCCCCGGGTCCGCCTGGCGGGCCCCCGGGAGCTGGAGAACCGGGCCGGGGTCATCTCCCTGGACTTTATGGACCAGGACAACGCGGAGGTCTCCTTCCGCCTGGAGCAGGACTACGGCATCCTCACCCGCTGCGGCCTCCACTGCGCGCCCTCGGCCCACAGGACCCTGGGCACCTTTCCCCAGGGGACGGTCCGCTTCAGCCCCGGCTGGTACTCCACGGCCTCGGACGTGGACGCGGCCCTGGCGGCGGTGCGGGCGCTGGCGTGAGGCGTATTGGTCATCATTCTTTTTCTTGAAAGAAAAAGAATCAAAAAGAACTTTAGATGTGTTTATCCTGCCCTGATCCTTTGGACGGGGGCGGGAGAAGGAGGACGCTGTGCGGAGAAAAGACAGGGAGATCACGGATTTTGATGAGATCGTCGCGATCATGAGGAAGTGCGACGTGTGCAGGCTCGCCCTCAACGACGGGGATTTCCCCTACATCGTGCCCCTCAACTTTGGGCTGGAGGTGCAGGGGGACCGGGCGTTCCTCTATTTCCACGCCGCCAGTGAGGGAAAGAAGCTGGATCTGATCGTCAGGGACAACCGGGCCTCCTTTGAGATGGACTGTGACCACAGTCTTATCCTCAGCGATGAGAAGATGAGCTGCACCATGAGCTATGCCAGCGTGATTGGCCGCGGGACCATCGAGCTGCTGCCGGAGGAGGAGAAGTACGAGGCGCTGAAGATCCTCATGAGACAGTACCGCGCGGAGGATTTTGCCTTCGACACGAAGCCCATGAAGGTCACCACGGTTATGCGGATGACGGTCCTGGACATGGTGGGAAAGAGACGGAGCAAGGTCCATTAGGCGGGTCTGCCGGCGGCAGATTGTGAGGACAGGATGATGAAAAAGACGATTTTATATATCCACGGAAAGGGCGGGAGCCACCTGGAGGCGGCGCAGTACCAGAATAGCTGCCCGGGCTATACGGTGGTGGGCGCGGACTACGAGGTGGATTTCCCGTGGGTTGTGAAGGACCGGCTGAGAGCCGCCTATGACGGGGTCAGCAGGGACAGCGGACAGGTTGTCCTCCTGGCCAACAGCATTGGCGCGTATTTTGCCATGGACGCATTAGGGTCCTGCGGCGCGGCCCGGGCGCTGTTCATATCGCCGGTTCTGGACATGGAGCGGCTGATTCTGGACATGATGGGCTGGGCCGGTGTGACGGAGGAGGAGCTGCGGACACGGGGAGAGATCCCCACGGACTTCGGGGAGACGCTCTCCTGGGAGTACCTGCGCTATGTCCGGGAGCACCCGGTCCGCTGGGATATTCCCACGGAAATTCTCTACGCAGACGGGGACCACCTCACCGCCCGGCAGACCGTGGACGCCTTTGCGGCCGCCCGCCGCGCCGGACTGACGGTTATGGAGGGCGGAGAGCACTGGTTCCACACAGGCGAGCAGCTGGCCTTCCTGGACCGCTGGCTGAGAGACAGGCTGGGGGAGAGGTGTTGGAAATGACTGTGATTTGGGCGATAGGGATCGCTCTGCTGGTGTTGGCTCTGCTGTGGCTGCTGCTCCTGCTGCCCCGGCAGGGCGCGCCGGGCTGGGAGGCCCTGGGGCGCGCCCGGTACGCCCACCGGGGCCTCCACAGCCTGACGGCGGGCCGCCCGGAGAACTCCATGGCCGCCTTCCGAGCGGCGGTGGAGCTGGGCCTTGGCGCGGAGCTGGATGTGCATCTGATGCGGGACGGCGCCCTGGCCGTGGTTCATGACAGCAGCCTGAAGCGGGTGTGCGGCCGGGAGGCGGTGATTGAGGATCTGACCGCGCCGGAGCTGGCCGGCTACCCCCTCCAGGGCACGCCGGAGACCATCCCCCTGCTGGAGGACGTGCTGGAGCTGTTTGCCGGCAGAGCGCCCCTCATCATTGAGCTGAAGGCGGAGCGCGGCAACGCCGCCGCCCTCACGGACGCGGTGATGGCCCGGCTGGAGGGCTGGCAGGGCACATACTGCATAGAATCCTTCCATCCGGCGGTGCTGCTGCGGCTAAAGGGGCGGTATCCACAGGTCCTGCGGGGGCAGCTGAGCCAGAATTTCCTCCGGGGCAGCGAGGCGGGCGGTCTGAGCTGGCCGGTGCGCCTGGCGCTGACCCTGCTGCTGACCACCGTCTTCACCCGGCCGGACTTCATCGCCTACAACTACCGGGACCGTGCCTGCCCCAGCCTGCGGCTGATGCGGCGGCTCTATGGGGTCCGGGAGGTGGGCTGGACCATCCGGGACCGGGCGGTGATGGAGGCCCTGGAGCGGGAGGGCGTTACGCCCATCTTTGAGGGGTTCGTGCCCTGAATTGGATAAGAGGCCGGTGCATTCAGAGACCGCAGCCTGCGGCAGAAAAAGGGGAAGCGGGAGGACGCGCAGCGTCCTCCCACTTCCTTTACGGGTTGGGGTCCTGCTCCTCTTCCTCCGCCGGCAGGGTCATGAGCACCATCTGGGGTCCGCCCAGGCCGCCGGTAAAGAGGGGGGTGATCCTCCACTTGTCCCTGTTCTCCGCCGGCTCCTCGTCCAGCGGGAGCAGTCGGATCCTGTCTGTCATCCGCTCTCACCTCGCCCTTAGAACCAGCATTCACCATCTCAAATACGCTCCGGGCAGGGCTTTTTCTGCTGTTCCCCGTTGAATTTTTTGGGAATACAGGGCATTGCTGTGAAAATTGACCGTGGCCGGCGGAAAATCCCAAGCCCAGCCAGCATTTTCGACGGTGAATACTGGCTCTTAGTCTGCCCTGATGGCGGCGGACTATGCCCTAAAACAGCTGCCGGCGGTCTTGCGTAAGACCGCCGGCTCTTCAGGCTGTGGCTGATTCGTTCAACTGTTGACTGGGCAATCCAGGAAAGAGAATGGTCACACCGGCTCAGCAGGTAGCCCCGCCCACCAGATGCAGCTCCGCGTCCAGAATCTGCTGCTTGCGCTGGAGCAGATCGTCCGAGAGGAGCTGGGCCTCCACGTTCTCAAACCCAAGGCGCTCGATGGTCTTGGCAAACCGCTCGCCCGTCTTGCCCTGCTCCCGGAACAGAAGGATGGCCTTCTCAATGACATTGAGCGCCTCCTCCTTATCCGTAAAGACCTTGCTCAGCGCACGGCCCTGGGCCACCTTCTTGCCCCAGCGGCCGCCAATATAGATCTTATACCCATAGGTACCGCCGTCCATGGCGTCAAAGTGGCACTTGTCAACGCACCGGCCGCAGTTGTTGCAGATACTCTTGTCGATCTCCGCCACGCCGTCGCTCAGCGTGGCCGCGCCCATGGGGCAGGCCTGGACCACGCCGCACTTCTTGCACCCGTTGCACTCGTCCGGGTCCAGGTTGGGGATCCGCTGGCCGATAATGCCCAGATCGTTCAGATCCGGCTTGACGCAGTTGTTGGGACAGCCGCCTACGGCAATCTTGAACTTGTGGGGCAGGCGGACCGTGTGGTAGCCCTCGTAGAACCTGTGGTGAATCTCCTCGCTGAGGGCGAAGGAGTCCAGCAGGCCGTACTGGCAGGTGGTGCCCTTGCAGGCCACCACGGGCCGCACCAGGGAGCCGGTGCCGCCGGTGACAAGGCCCTCCCGGGCGATGCAGGCCCGGAAATCCTCAATCTTGTCGTAGGGGATGCCCTGGACCTCAATGGTCAGGCGGGTGGTGAAGGTGATATTCCCGTTGCCGAACTTCTCCGCCGCCTCGGCAATGCACTGCTGCTGGGCAGCGGTGATCTTGCCGTTGACGGTGATGATGCGGCCGGAGAAGTTGTCCGTGCCCTTGTTGCTGAGAAATCCCAGCGCCTTGACCCGCTTCTCATCGGTAGGGCTGACGGTTAGTGTTGCCATATCCTTTGTTCCTCCTGTTTTTTATAGCATAGTGTTCCCCAGGCGGGGCGCGTTACTCCTCGCTCTCAAACTCCGTAAAGGTTACGCCGCCCTCCAGCACTCTTGTGTTGGTATAGCCGTAGTGCTTGAGCCGGTTCTGGGTCAGATACGCCCGCTTGCCCTTGGTACACACCAGCAGCAGCTTCGCGTCCTTGGCCAGACCTGCCACCTCGCCTGTCACATCCGTCAGGTTGAGATACCTCCGGCCGGGCAGTGAGGGGGCCTGGGCGCAGTCGATGACCTCCCAGCCCTCCGCCGCGCCGGCGGCGTACTGGGCGGGCGTGATGGACTCCAGCGCGCCGTCCAGCTTGTTGAGCAGGATGTTGACGCTGTGGGCAAAGGGGTGGATAGCGGTGGAGAAGGGGGGCGCATAGGCAAAGTCCATGGCCGCCAGCTGGTCCACCGTAGCGCCCAGGGAGATGGCGGTAACGGCGATGTCCGTCACCTTGTCCACCGCGCCCCTGCCCAGCACCTGAACGCCCAGCAGCTTCCGGGAGCTCCGATCAGCGGTGAGCTTGACGATGAACACGTCCGCGCCGGGGTAGTAGTGGGCCTTGTCGTCCACCACAGTGGTGACGGTCTCCACGTCCAGGCCCTCGGCCCGGGCGGCGGTCTCGGTCAGGCCGGTGCGGCCGGTGCTCCAGCCGCCGGGCAGCTTGGCCACGCCGGTGCCCAGCACGCCGGGGTAGGCCAGATCCCGGCCGGCCAGATTCTGGGCCAGGATGCGGCCGGCGATGTTGGCGGTGGAGCCCATGGGGGACCAGGCGGCCTTGCCGGTCTGGCGGTTGGCAACCATGGCGCAGTCGCCGGCGGCGTAGATATCCTCCACATTGGTGCGCAGATGGGCGTCCGTCAGAATGGTTCCCTTGCACATCTCAATGCCGCTGCCCTCCAGGAAGGCGGTGTTGGGCCGGATGCCGATGGCCAGCACCAGGGCGTCGGCCTTCATGGCCCGCTTGCTGGTGAGGACCTTCTCCACCTTCCCATCGCCCTCCACGCCCTCCAGGGCCACGTTGGTCAGGGGCATCACGCCGGCCTCTGCCATCCGGTTCTCCACAAACTCGCTCATCTCCGGGTCCAGGAAATTGGGCAGCACGTGGGGGGCAAAGTCGATCACCGTGGTCTTCACGCCCTTGGCAGCCAGATTCTCCGCCACCTCCAGGCCGATGAAGCCGCCTCCGGCCACCACGGCCCGCTTGATCTCCCCCGCCTCCAGGGCCTCCCGGAGGGCGATGGCGTCGTCAGGGGTGCGCATGACGAACACATTCTTCAGCTCCAGGCCCGGCACCGGGGGGAGGAAGGGGGACGCGCCGGTGGCAATGACCAGCTTGTCATACCCGTAGTCCTGCTCCTGGCCGGAGGACAGGTCCCTGGCCGTTACCTTGTGCTCCGCCGGATGGACGGCCAGGGCCTCGGTCTGGGTAATCACCCTGGCGCCGGTGAGGCCGGCGAACTTCTCCGGCGTGTTGACGATGAGCTGGCCCTTGTCCTGGATGACGCCGCCCACGTAGTAGGGCAGGCCGCAGCCGGCGTAGGAGATATCCTTGCCCTTGGTGAGGACCGTCACCTCGCAGTCCCGGTTCTCCCGCAGCAGCTTGGCCGCCACCTTGGTGCCCGCCGCTACGCCGCCTAAAATCAGTACCTTCATTGTATCGTCTCCTTTGCCATTATTTTTGTCAGCATCCTTTTTCTCAAGAAAAAGGATCAAAAAGAACCTTTCAGAGGACCTCCGCCAGCGCCCGGATATAGTCCGGCGCAGAGCCGCAGCAGCCCCCCAGCAGGGACGCCCCCGCCCGGGCCAGGACCGCCATGTGGCGGGCAAAGTCCCGGGGGCCCATGGTGTAGACCGCCCGGCCCAGCTCGTCGATCACCGGCAGGCCCGCGTTGGGCTTGGCGATGACGGGCACCGCCGCCGCCTCCGCCAGGGTGCGGACCACCGCCTCCAGCTGGTCCGGCCCCACAGAGCAGTTCACCCCCACGGCGGAGGCCCCCAGCTCCTGGGCGGTGAGCAGGGCCTCCAGGGCCGTGCCGCCGAAGGGGACCGTGCCGTCCGCCTCCACGGAGAAGGAGCAGAGCACCGGCAGGCCGCACACCGCGCCCGCCGCGTCCAGGGCTGCGGCGGCCTCGTCGATCCCCATCAGCGTCTCCACCGCCAGCAGATCCGCCCCCGCCTCCGCCAGGGCCTCCATCTGCTCCCGGTACACATCATATGCCTCCCCGTAGGAAATAGGCCCCAGAGGCTCCAGGGGCTGGCCCAGGGTGGAGAGATCGCCGGCCACCAGGGCCCGGCCCCCGGCGGCCTCCCGGGTCAGGCCCACCAGGGCCGCGTTGAGGGCTCCCAGCTCCCCGGCCAGGCCAAAGCGGTCCAGGGCCGGACGGTTGGCGGAGAAGGTGGGGGCCATCAGGATCCGGCTGCCCGCGTCCACATAGGCCCGCTGGAGATCCAGCAGCGCCGTGGGGTGGTCCAGCACCCACCTCTCCGGCGGTACGCCCACCGGCATCCCCGCCGCCCGCAGATTGGAGCCCGTGGCCCCGTCCAGCAGCACCGGGCCGCCGGCGGCCATAGCCGCAAAAGCTTGTCGCGTCATCTCGTCCTCCTCCCGGACCGGAGCCCGCCTTTTTCACGGCTCTATGATACAGGAAAACCCGGCCGATTGCAAGGCCCCCCTGCAAGACCGGGGGCAAAAAGCGCCGGACCGGCCCTTTCCCGGGCCTTTGGCGCATTCCGCTGAAGCCGGCGGCCCCCTTTTATCGGAATTTCCAAATCCAAGGGAGAAATTATTAAAAATTTATGAATTTATTTTGAAGAGGACCATTGCTTTTATGGGAAAACCTGTTATACTAATTATCATCTGCGATTATGCCCACCGATTGCCGATTTTTTCGGTATGAAGTGTTCCGGCCTGGGTAAACTGTACCTATCGGCCGATATATTAAAAAGAGGTGCAAATCTTTGACCAAGTATATTGTCGAGGGCGGACGTCCCTTGTTTGGAGAGATCCACATCAGCGGCGCGAAAAACGCGGCCGTTGCGATTATTCCCGCTGCCCTGATGGTCAGCGGCCCCTGCCGCATTGAGAACATTCCCCAGATCAGCGACGTTACCCTCCTGCTGGGGATTTTGCAGGAGCTGGGCGCGAATGTGCGTTATGTAAACCCGCATACGGTGGAGGTGGACTGCTCCCGGCTCCGCAATGGCCGCGTGCCCTACGAGCTGGCCCGCCGCTGCCGCGCCTCCTATTATATGCTGGGGGCCCTGCTGGGCCGCTTCGGCAGCGCGGACGTGGCCCTGCCCGGCGGGTGCGACTTCGGCGGCACCCGGCCTATTGACCAGCACCTCAAGGGGTTCCGGGCTCTGGGGGCCCAGGTGGACACCCAGAGCGGCTTTGTTATGGCGGAGGCCGCCGGCGGCCGCCTGAAGGGGACCAGCATCTTTTTGGACAAGGTGTCCGTGGGCGCGACCATCAATATCATGCTGGCCGCCGCCCTGGCCGAGGGCATGACGGTCATTGAGAACGCGGCCAAGGAGCCCCATATCGTGGACGTGGCCAACTTCCTCAACTCCATGGGCGCCAACATCATGGGCGCGGGCACCGACGTGATCAAAATCCGGGGGGTGGACCGCCTGCGGGGCGGCAGCTACTCCATTATTCCCGATCAGATCGAGGCGGGGACCTATATGGCCGCGGTGGCGGCCTGCGGCGGCGAGGTGAAGCTGTGCAACATCATCCCCAAGCACATGGACTGCATCACCGCCAAGATGAGCGAGATGGGGGTGGAGATCCAGGAGGTGGACGACAGCCTGCTGGTCAGCCGCATCGGGCCCCTGGTGCGCACCAACATCAAGACCATGCCCTATCCCGGCTTTCCCACGGATATGCAGCCCCAGATCGCCGCGGCCCTGTGCCTGGCCCGGGGCACCAGCATCATCACCGACAGCGTGTGGAACAGCCGCTTCCGCTACACCGACGAGTTTAAGCGCATGGGCGCGCAGCTCCAGGTGGACGGCAATCTGGCTATCATCGAGGGTGTGGAGCGCCTGACGGGGGCGCAGCTGGAGGCCTGCGACCTGCGGGCCGGGGCGGCTATGCTCATCGCGGCTCTGGCGGCCCACGGCATCAGCGAGATTACCAATGTACAGTATATCGAGCGGGGCTACGAGGACGTGATCGGCAAGATCCGCGCCATCGGCGGCAGCATCCGGGCCGTGGAGGTGCCGGAGGAGGAGCTGGTGGTGGGCTCTGCGGGATAGATCGCGCATCCCCCTTTTCGGGGGATGCTTTGCTATGCCCGGACCACTGACATAAGACGAGGTAACTATGACCACCTTCCAGACCTTTGCCAGCTCCTCCTCCGGCAACGCCTCCCTGCTCTCCGCCGGGGGGACCCATCTGCTCATCGACATCGGCGTCTCCTGCCGCCGGGTGTGCCAGGCCCTGGCGGCCCGGGGACTGAAGGCGGAGGATCTGGCGGCGGTGCTCATCACCCACGAGCACTCCGATCACATCAGCGGACTGGCCACCTACATCAAAAAGTACCGCACCCCCATCGTGTGCACCCCGGGCACGGCCCGCCAGCTGGCCTTCCGTCTGGCGGGGATCGAGGATCTGCTGCGCCCGGCGGCCCTGGGGGAGACCGTCGCCTTTCCGGAGGCGGAGGTGACGCTGCTGCCCACCAGCCACGACTGCCGGGAGAGCGCGGCCTTCCACATCGCCGGCCCGGACGGGGCGGTGGGCTATCTCACCGACACGGGATACATCATCGACGAGACAGGCCGCCGCCTGCTGGGGGCGGACCTTCTGGTGCTGGAGAGCAACCACGACGAGGACATGCTCCTGGCCGGGCCCTACCCCTATGCCCTGAAAAAGCGGGTGATGGGCCCCCAGGGCCATCTGAGCAACCGGGCCGCCGCCCTCTACGCCGTGGACGCTGCCCGGTTCGGTGCGCGGACCATCCTGCTCTCCCACCTGAGCCGGGACAACAACACCCCGGCCCTGGCCCTGGAGACCGTGGGCAGACCCCTGGCCCAGGCGGGCTGGACGGGCCGTCTGGCCGTGTCCCCACGGGACGGGGCGGGGGAGATCTACACCCTGGAGGGGGCGGCCGCATGCAGAGGGTGACGGTGGTGTGCGTGGGCAAGCTGAAGGAGCGGTTCTACGCGGAGGCGGCGGCGGAGTACGTGAAGCGGCTGGGCCGGTACTGCCGGCTGGAGCTGGTGGAGCTGCCGGAGCAGCGGCTGCCGGAGAACCCCTCCCCGGCGGAGATTGAGCGGGCCCTGGCCCGGGAGGCGGAGGCCATCCGCGCCAAGCTGCCCCGGGAGGCCGCCGTGACGGCCCTGTGCATCGAGGGGGAGACGCGCTCCAGCGAGGCGCTGGCGGCGCTGCTGGGCAGCTGGGGCAGCCAGAAGGCTCTGGCCTTCGTCATCGGCGGATCTTATGGACTGCATCCGTCGGTGAAGACGGCGGCCCGGCTGCGGCTGAGCATGTCCCCCATGACCTTTCCCCACCATCTGGCCCGGGTGATGCTGCTGGAGCAGATCTACCGGGGATTCCAGATCCTGGAGGGCGGGAAGTACCACAAATAGGGGGCTCTTTTTCTCTATAAGTTAAATTACAGAGGTGCTTTACAGACTGCTGACATTCAGACTGCCGGCAGTCAGTAAAACACCTCTGAAGTTCTTTTTTCTGCTTTTTCTTTCAAGAAAAAGCAGCAGAAAACCTACACCCCACGCAGCTGGCGGATATTCTCCTCGCTGAGCTGGTGGCTCACCGCCATCTTGCGGATGATCTGCTTGACCGTATTCTCCAGATCCGTGCCCTCACGGTAGTCGGCGGGGTAGATGAAGTCCACCCGGCCCTGGCGCAGCAGCTGCTCCACCCCGCGCCGGTTGACCGCCTGGTAGACCGCGATGGCCTGGCCGCCGTAGGCCCGCATCATCTTCATGCAGGGCACGTCGCTGAGGCCGTCACCAATGTAGATCATGTTGGTGAAGGGCACCCGCTTGCTGTCGTCGGGCATGGAGTCGTTGAGGGTCTTGTCGTCGGACACGTCCAGCACCCCCTTGTTGATCCGGTAGACAAACTGGGTCTTTGCGGTGAAGTTCACCGCCAGGCGGGGCCACGCCGGCGCGCCGTCCCGGTCATAGTAGAACTCGCTGGCGTAGATCTCCTTGAAGGCGCCGGCAATGGCGCTGCCGTCGATGATCTCCCGCAGGCCGGAGGAGATGACGTAGTGCTCCACCTCCACCCCCACCAGTCCCCCATAGCGGTTGATCCGGTCAAACCAGTCCGTCACCCCAGGGAAGAAGGAGATGCTGCGGCCGCAGTGGTTCAGGCTCTGCCGGGTCAGGGGCAGGCCCAGCTCCCGCGTCTTGCGGATCATGGTGTACATATACGCCAGCACGCTGTCCATGCGCTCCCGGCAGCCGAAGGTGTTGGCCTCCCGCCAGAAGTCCCCGGGGGCCATGCCCAGGCTGGGAATGAAGGCGTAGTTCTGCATGTCCTGGGTACACAGGGTCTTGTCAAAGTCGTAGAGCAGGGCAACGATGGTCCTATGTCCCTCCATGGATATTCTCCTCTCTTTCTTGCGCTTTCCCCCGGAGGGGGCGGCATATGGACTTTTTTTCGCGGGGCGGCGGGGTTACCCGATCCCCCGGAGCTGCTCCATGGTCTCCCCCAGCCGCGCCAGCAGATCCGCCGGCAGGGGCAGCCGCTCCACCGCCGGGCCGTTGGGGGACAGCCGGTTACGGGCGCCCATGAACACCCCGCCCAGGTAGGTGGACGAGTACTGCCACTCCCCACGCAGGCAGGAGAGCAGGCTCAGCGCTCCGGAACTGAGAGCCGGGGCCACGTAGGGCTTGAAGCCCATCTCCCGCATGTCCAGGTTGGCGTGCTTGGTTTTCTCCGTCAGCTCCCGGGACAGGGCCCCGTCGTAGCGGGAGAGAGAGTTGGCCACCACCAGCCCCTCCCCGTGGGGGCCGTAGGACCGGCCGTCCGACAGGAAGTTCGCGAACCGGGGGTCCCGCTGGGCGTAGTACCGGGCCCGGGCGTTCATGACCCCCAGCCCAAAGCCCCGTACCTGGTGGGGAAACAGGCCCTGAAAGTCCAGCTCCCCGGCCTCGCTGCGGTTGCTCTCCAGCAGCGCCGCCCGGCACAGGGGATCCACCGGGTCACTGACCACGCAGAACATGCCCCGGAATCCACAGGCCCGGGCCTGCCGGGCGTAGGCGGCGGCCAGGGGGCGGTTGAGCTCGTACTGGGCCATGCGCACGTCGCCCTTTTTCACCGCTGTGTCCGGCACAAACCGGGAGGCGCAGAAGAGGAACACGTCGCAGTCAAAGACCGCCTCCGGCCTCACGATCTCCACCCGGGGCAGCTCCGTGGCGATCTGGCCCAGCTCAAACTCCCACCGCTCCGGGATCTTCTCCCGGACATCGCAGAGCCCCAGGGTGGAGATCACGTCCCCGCCCAGGAGCTTCAGCCCCACGGCCAGGGTGCTCCCCACGTCCCCCAGGGCCAGCAGGCTGACCCGGACCTTCTCCCGCCGGGGCGGCAGGTTCAGCAGCTCCTCCCACCGGGGATGGGCCCCGTTCACCGCCCGGACCCGCCCGGCGGCAATGGCCGCCGTAAGCTCCGGCGGCAGGGGGGGCGCCGGGGTGCTGGCGTCCAGGGTCTCCGGGCCCTCCGAGACCGTCAGCAGGGCTGGGTCCGTCACGGCAAAGGTCTCCCGGCCCGCCAGGGGCGGACGGCGAAAGAGCCAGATCACCTCCCCCGTCTCCGGCAGGCGGTTCAGAGGCTGGCCGGAGAACAAGTCCTCTGTGTATATTACATGATTTTTATACGAATAGTATGCCATGTTCCGCTCCTTATGGAAAATAGATTGACAGGGCCCGGACGGCCTGCTATACTGGCGTGGACAACTGCATAGCAATGATGTCTTCAGGGCAGGGTGAAATTCCCGATCGGCGGTACAGTCCGCGAGCGCGCAGGCGCTGATTTGGTGCAACTCCAAAACCGACAGTATAGTCTGGATTCGAAGAAGGTGTGTTGAAAAGCGTCAGGATACGTCCGCCTTTCTCCACTCTTTTCTCCCTGTCCGGAAACGCCGCTCTGTTGACATGCTTCAATACACCTGAGATCTGAACACCTGAAGGGCATTCCATGCTTTCGGGTGTCCATTTTTTTCAGGAGGTTTTTTTCGATGAAGGACAAGGCAAGGAAGATCACGGCAATGGGCGCGCTTTGCGCCCTGGCCTACACGGCGACAGCCGTGGGGCGGGTCCCGCTGGTGCTCTTTTTGAAGTACGATCCCAAGGACGCCGTCATTGCGGCCGGCGGCCTGGTCCTCGGGCCGCTGGCCGCGCTTGCGGTCACGCTGGCGGTTTCCCTGGCGGAGATGCTTACAATCAGTGAAAACGGCGTTCTGGGCTGGATGATGAACGTTATCTCCAGCTGCTCCTTCGCCTGTACAGCCGCCCTGGTGTACCGGAGGCGGCCCGGCCGGTCCGGCGCCGCGCTGGGGCTTCTCTGCGGGTGGGGGTGCATGATCCCCGTGATGCTGCTGTGGAACTATCTGGCGGCGCCTATCTACATGGGGTGCCCGCGGGAGGCCGTGGCGGAGCTGCTGCTGCCGGCCTTTCTGCCCTTTAACCTCATCAAGGGCGGCCTCAACGCGGCCCTGGCCCTGGCGCTGTACAGGCCCGCGGTCAGGTGCATCCTCCCTACCCGATGACGATTTTGAAATTGGCCTGGAGCCGCCGGAGCATCTCCACGTCGTTGTCCAGATAGGTGGAGGCGGCGCGGCTGAGATCGTAGCCCATGCAGCTGCCCTTGTCCGGACACAGGGGCAGGATCACCGCCTCCCCCAGCCGGCCCAGGGTCAGGTTCCGGGCGTACAGGGCCCGGTACTCCGCCTCCAGGGCCAGCAGAATGTCCCGGGCGTTCTCCAGGCACGTCAGGCTCAGCCGGTAGGTGGAGCCGTCGGCGCAGTCCTCGCTGAGATCCGGGGCCGCATAGGGGAAGATCCGGTTCACCGCCGGCTGGAGGCCGCCGGCCATGGGCTCGCTGCGGCGCACCGTGTCCCCGCCGATGAAGGGGTACAGGGTGGACTCCACAAACCGCATCCGCAGGTTGGGCAGGTAGTACACGCTGTCCACCGGGTAGCCCAGCTGCTCCATGGTGTCCCGGCCCACGCCGGTGAGGTAGCCCACCAGCACCTGGCGCACCTGGGCGCCGCTCTCCGAGAGCAGGGGGGCGATGCGCCGGATCCGCTTGCCGTCGTGGAGCATGTCGTCCACCAGGATCACCGGCCGGCGGAAGGCCTCGATGGTGCGCACCTGGTCCGCCAGGGGGGAGTAGAAGGGGTAGGCCTCAATGGCGTAGCTGGAGAGGTCCGGCTCGTAGACCTTGTCCGTGTGGAGGGTCTTGGTCACCGTGTTGGGCACCGCTACCCCCCGCAGGATCTTGCCGAAGGGCACGCAGATGCACTCGCCCAGGGTCCGGGGCTGGGTGGGCTGGACGCTGACGCCGTTGCAGGCGGCGATGCGCTGCAGCAGGCGCTGGTAGATCACTCCGGCGCTCATGCTCAGCACCAGGCACCCGGGGTACATCTCCGTCAGGGACCGCTGGAGCCGCCGGTGGGCGTTGGCCACGGCCGCCAGCACCCGGGGATTGGAGGAGAGGGGGGCCTTGATGGCCGTGTCCACGTTCCGGGTGAGCACGATGGGCCGCCGCATGTCCACCGCCAGGGCCTCCGGCTCCCCCGTCTCCTCCGGCAGGGCGGCAAAGCCCTGGAGGGCCAGGATCTCCCGCACGCAGGGCGCGGCGGGCTCCGCCGGGAGGAAGAGGCCGTAGGCGTACTCCTGCCGCAGGGCCAGGGTGATGGCCTCCGTCAGCAGCAGCTGGCACAGATCCAGCTGCCCCGGCCCCCGGGGCGCCCAGATGCCGCTGAGCAGCAGCACCCGGCCCCCGGTCTCCCGGCGGACAAAGGCACACAGGGGGGCGCTGCCCAGGCGGGTGAAGAGCTGGTGGGAGTCCAGGCAGCGGAAGGCCGCGAAGCCCAGCACCGCCTCCCCCTGGCGCAGCAGGAGCACCCGGTCCCCCAGCTGCCGCAGCCGGCCGCACAGAGCCGCCCTGTCGGGGTGCTGGGCCAGCACGGAGGCGCACAGCAGGGCCTCCGCCTCCTCCGTCAGCTCCAGGTACTGCTGGAAGTCCAGCTCCTCCACCCGCAGCAGGGGCTTGTCCTGGGGCTCCCGGCGGTAGAGGCCGTGGAGGTAGATGAACTCCTGGGCCACCGGGTCAATGAGGTTGGACACGTCCCGGCCCTGGTCAATGGCCTCCCGGATACGGGTGGAGCTGATCTCCTCCAGGTGGGGCGGCAGCTTCAGCTCCGTCACATGGCCGGTGATCCCCTCATAGGAGGTCCGTCCGCCCCGGCCGCGGCGGAAAATGATGTGGTCAAAGCCGTGGATGGAGCCCTCGCAGGGGGCCTGCCGGTAGGAGGACGCCCCCTCCACCACGTCGCTGCCCACCACCATGGCCACCTCCCGGCCCGGGAGGGCGCAGCGGAGGGCAATGAGGTTCTCCGGATTGGCGATGTTCACCGGGAAGTCCTCGGGGAAGATGTCCACGTGGAACTCGTCTGCCGTGGACATGGCCGCCAGGCGGCGGCGGATCCGGTGGGGCTGGGTCTTCTTGGACCAGGAGAACTCGTCGATGGCCAGCAGCACCTCGTAGCCCAGATCCCGGATGGCCCGGACAATGCCCTTGTGGGAGAGGGTGAAGGGGTCAAAGGTGCCGGGGAAGAAGGCCACCGGCCGGGGCTCCTGGAGAGGGAAGCCGCCGTGGAGGATCTCCTGGGCCGTGATGAAGCGGTAGATCCGCCCCAGCATGTCCGCCCGGTAGTAGAAGGTCAGCTCCCCCTCCTGGTCCTCCCCGATGAGGGAGGCGATCTTCTTCATGGTCAGCAGGAAGGCCTGCCGCTTCTCGTGGACGCCCAGCCGCCTGGAGCCGAACACGTGGCGGCCCAGCACGAACATGGCCTCCTGGCGCACCTCGGCCCGGATGCCCGCCAGGCCCCGCATCAGCATCCCCAGCAGCCGCTCCCGGCGGCCCCGGTAGTCTCCGTCCGCCTCCGGGAACCGGGCACGGTAGGTGTCGTACTCCTCGTACATCACCCCCACCGTGTCCAGGGCCGCCGACACCACCCGGCTGTTGGTGGAGCAGAGGTAGTCCTCCAGCTCCGTGAGCATCTCCTCCAGCTGGGAGGGGGGCAGCCACAGGCAGAAGGCCCCCAGATAGCCGGGGATGTACTTGGAAAACTCCTGCTGCCCGATCTCCAGGCCCCGGCCCAGCTCCACCGCCACCTCGTTGCGCTCCCCGGCGCTGAGCAGGGGGGCGATGACCAGCAGGGCGCTGCCGGCGGCGTGGCGCACGGTCACCCGGTCGCTGACCTTCACCAGGTTGGTCAGGTGGGTGGCGATGTGGAGCAGGCGGCCCCCGCCGGTCTGGGCGAAGGCGGTGAGCAGGCGGATGTTGACCTCCTTGACGATCCAGGGGGTGGCGGTTTTCAGGTTGTCCAGGAAGATCTCCGAGACCGTGTCCTCGTCCAGCGCCACCGTCCGGTCCGGGTCCCCCATCTCCGCCACCAGCTGGTCCCGCAGCAGCGAGAGGGTCCGCTCCCCGGCGCAGGACACGTCCCGCAGGGCGTGGAGGATGACGTCCTGGGTGGCGATGGCCGGGCGCAGGTAGTCCATCAGCAGCACTGCGGCCAGACGCACCGTGGCGTCCTCCCGCCCCGCCAGGGCCTGGGCGAAGAGAAGCAGGTCATAGCGCTGCCGGTCCCCCAGCTCCTCCATGGGCAGGGCTGTGGCGGTCTCCAGCAGCTGGAAGGCCGTCTCGTCCTCCAGCCGCTCCGGCCGGCGGTAGAAGCGGAGAAATTCCCGCAGAAAGTCCTCCCGCCGCGCCTGCTCGCAGGCGCGCAGCAGGGAGTTGACCACCATCTTCAGGGTGAAGCTGACCCAGCGGCGGTGCTGGACCATCAGCTTCCGGTCCGGGTAGATGATCCTGTCCAGATACAGCCGCCACTGGTCCATGTCCGTCACGGACCGGGGGTCCGGCGTCCAGCCGGCCGGCCGCTCCTTGGCGTAGCCCGCGTGGAAGCGGGCGATGATCTCCCCCGTGAGGGCGGCGGCCTGCCGGCGGATGTCCCCCTCCCGGTGCATCAGAAGCTCGTAGAGAAAGGCCAGGGTCTGGACCTTCTGGGGGGTGCTGAGGTAGACGGAGTAGGACTCGAATACCCCCAGGTAGGCCCGCAGCCGCCGCCAGTCCGTCTCCCCCCGGGCCAGCTCCAGAAGGCCCGCGAAGCTCCGCTGGCCGGTGAGCCGGCTCATGAGGGCGACATTGTGCTCCACGCCCAGCAGCCGCAGGGCCTCCACCGTCTCCTCCTGGCGCATGAGGGCCGGGTCCCGCCGGGCCGCCGCCGGGGCGGAGACGCCGGAGAGGGTGGTGTCCACCCCCAGGCTCTCCATGTACCGCTCAAAGTCCCGCAGCTTGGCGTAAACAAAGGTGTACCGGGTCCGCTTGGCCTCGGTGACGTTGTCCAGCTTGTTGAGGATCACGTCAAAGGCCTCCTGGAGGGTGGAGATGCGGGTGATCTCCCGGCCGTCGGGGCCCCGCTCCTGCTTGACCCGGAAGTCGGCGTAGATGAGGGCCAGGCTCTCTGCGGACAGGTAGTCCAGCTCCAGATCCCATACCGAGTGGTTGGCGGCCACGTAGCCGATGTCCGCCATGTGCCGCCGGGAGAACCACAGGTCCGTATAGTGGTAGTGGAGGTAGGGCACCCGCTCCCCGGGCCGGCAGCCGAACTTGCCGATATCGTGGCCCGCCGCGCCGGCGGACACCAGGGCCAGGTCAATGGGGGCGCCCGCCGCCTTCAGGCCCCGGGCCGCCCACATGGCCACGTGGTGGACCCCGGCGATGTGCTCCAGGGTCCGCCAGGGGGTGGCCTCCAGGCCCAGGCGCATCATCTCGTAGACGTACTCCCGCCGGTAGGCGCGCAGGAACAGGCGGTAGCTGTCCTGGTGGGCGCTGCCGGAGAGCTCTTCCTCCTCCAGCAGCGCCAGATCCCACATGGGGTCCGCCGCCAGCTGGGACCGCTCCGCGTCAAAGAGGACCTGGAGCAGGGAGAGGAAAAACACCGCACCCGCCCCATGCTCCTCCAGCCGGGGGTCCTTCTCCGGGAACATGGACTTGCGGGCAAAGTCGTAGGCAAAGGGGATCCAGCCCTCCTCCGGCGGGGGGCTGAGGCGGTCCAGCTCCTCCCGGCACAGGGAGAGCACGCCGCCGCAGCGGATGCGGGTCCCGTCGTAGAGGGGGACAAAGCGCTGGAGGAAGTTCTGCTCCTCCAGCAGCTGCCGGAGCGTCTCCCGCCGCCCGGCCAGATAGCGGACCGCCGGCTGGGTGGTGAGCCGGCGAAGAAGACTGGACGACATCTGCCGGATGCGTTTTTTGTTCATGGCGCGCCTCCTCGGTTCGTTTGTATCGGTGCTTACTTCACCGGGATTTCTGACGTTCGGGTACATTATGCACCAAACCGCGGCGATGTGCAAGCAAAATGGGAAGAAAAGTTCCAGATCGGGCGGGAAAAAGACAGCGCCCCCTCTCCCGGTCCGGGAGAGGGGGCGGCGCGGCGCGTCAGGGAAGCCCTCCGCAGGAGTTTCGCGCCCGCAGGAGTTTCGCGCCCGCAGGCGGTCAGCGCAGGATCTCCTCCACCACCGGGCTCAGCCACTGGCCCTGGAGGTCCTCAATGCGGCCCTGGTCCGCCAGCTGGGCCAGGGCGGGGTCAATGGGCATGCGGGAGAGAAGCTTCAGGCCGTGGGCCTCCGCCGCGGCCTGGGTCCGGCCCTGGCCGAAGAGGGGGATCTCCCGGCCGCAGTCGGGACAGAGCAGGTAGCTCATGTTCTCCACCACGCCCACAATGGGCACATCCATCATCTCCGCCATCTTCACCGCCTTCTCCACCACCATACTCACCAGATCCTGGGGGGAGGCCACGATGACGATTCCGTCCAGGGGGAGGGACTGAAACACGCTCAGGGCCACGTCCCCGGTGCCCGGAGGCATGTCCACGAAGAGGTAGTCCACGTCCCAGATCACGTCCGTCCAGAACTGGGTAACCACGCCGCCGATCACCGGGCCCCGCCAGAGGACCGGGTCCGTCTCGTTGTCCAGCAGGAGGTTGACGCTCATGAGCTGGATGCCGGAGGAGGTGGGTACGGGGAGCATCCCCCGCTCGTCCGCCATGGCCCGCTGGTGGACGCCAAAGACCTTGGGGATGGAGGGGCCGGTGACGTCGGCGTCCAGAACGCCGACAGCGCGGCCCGTCCGGCGGGTCAGCACCGCCAGCTGGCTGGTGACCATGGACTTGCCCACGCCGCCCTTGCCGGAGACAACGCCGTAGACCTTATCCACCCGGGCGGCGGGGTTGTGCTCCTTCAGAAGGGACTGGGGCTGGGTGCGCTCCCCGCAGCTCTCGCCGCAGGTGCTGCAATCATGGGTGCATTCTGACATGGTGATTCTCCTTTATGCTTTTCATTTTCGGTTGTGTCCTATTCATCATCCCCCGAAAGGCCCCGCGGGGCCCTGGGGGGCGAATGCCTACTTTTTCCGGCGGGCCAGATACTCCCGCCACCTGGCCAGGGCCTCCCCGTGACGGAGAGAGCGCAGGGCCGGGAAGGAGCGGAGCAGACGGCGCTCAAAGAAGTCCTGACACTGGTAGAGGGCGTGGAGCTTCTGCTGAGCCTCGTTTTTGGCCTCCTCCAGGCGGAGGGCAAACTCGTCCCCCAGATCCGCCAGAGGCTCCAGCCGGGCCTGAACGCTCTGGCGGGCCAGGGCGGCCCGCTCCCCGGCGCTCTGCCGGGCGGCGGACACCGCCTCCTCCAGCCGCTGCCGCTGGGCCTCCGCCGCCCGCTGCTGCTCCGCCCTCAGGGCATCCAGCTTCTCCGCCAGCTCCCGTTGGATGGCGTGGAGCTTGGCCAGACGGTCCCCGATGCGGATGGCGCTGCGCACGGAGATGGCAATATCCGCCCCGTAGAGAACCCCCAGCGCCAGGGCCAGGGGGACGCCCGCGCCGGCGGCGAAGAGGCCGGAGAGCCGGGCGGCAATGGGCGGGTTGGCGGCGTGGCAGAGAAAGACGCTGGCAAGACCGAAGAGGACCGAGTTGAGAAGGCACACCCGGCCGTTGATGTGAAAGCGGTAGCGGGAGTAGTCCCACCAGCGCATGCGGAAGAGCTTCTCCATGGCGTAGGAGGTGACGTACTCCACCAGGGAGGTGAGCAGCGCGCCCAGGAGGAAGGTGAGCGCCGGATGTTCACACCCGCCGTCCAGGACCAGCAGCACCACCAGGGCCCCATGGCCGTAGATGGGGCAAAGGGGGCCGTTGAGAAAGCCCCGCTTCTCGCACAGCCGGCGCTGGCCTATGGAGCAGTAAACCATCTCCCCGCACCAGCCCAGCAGGCTGTAGGTTATCAGCAGAAGAAAGGCAAAGCAGCCCCGCTCCAGGGGAGAGGCGAGAGACGCAGGGAAAAACAGGGACATGAGACCACCTCTGGATCATATAGTATATGCCCTTTTCTCGTAAAAAAGAAAGGAATCCGAACGCAGGGGCCTACCCCTGGAGCCTGACGCAGTGGAACCGGTCCGGGCAGGCCCAGCGGAGATACTCCCCCTCCCGGCGCTGGCAGGTGAACAGCAGCACCTGACGGCGCTCCGACAGCTCCAGCAGGTAGTCCAGAGCGGCGGCCATGCGCTGGTCGTCAAAGTTGACCAGCGCGTCGTCCAGCAGGACCGGACAGGCCCGGTCTGCGGGCAGGACCATGTCGCAGATGGCCAGACGCACCGCCAGATACAGCTGGTCCGCCGCCCCCTGGCTGAGGAAGGGGACGTCGTGGGCCACAAACTGGCCCGTCTCCTGGGCGGAGGGCCGCAGGTCCTGGTCCAGCAGCACCTTATTATACTTCCCCTTGGTCAGTTTTGTAAAGATGGCAGCGGCGCGGCTGCCCAGATCCGGAGAGAACCGGGTTTGCAGGGAGGAGCTGGCCACAAAGAGAACCTCCGTGGCCAGGGCGATGGCGTCGTACTCCTTCTGGAGGAAGGCGTACTGCTCCTCCATGCGCCGCAGCTGGGAGCGCAGATCCTCCGGATCCCCCAGGGCCTGGATGCGGCCCTGGGTGGTGTGGATGCGGCGGCGGAGGGCCGAGAGCCGGTCCACGGTGTCCGCTTGGCGGCGCAGAAGCTCCTCCCGGCTCTCCTGGGGCCGCTCTACCGGCTCCGCCGGCGGGGGCGGCGCCTCGTCCCGCCGGGTCTGCCAGCGCAGACGTGCCTCGTCCTCCTTGCGCCGGGCCTGCTCCAGCTCCCCGCAGCGGACAAAGGCCTCATCCATGGCGGCCCGGGCGTCGGCCAGATCCCGGACCATGGGCCGGAAGGCCCGGACCTGGGAGAGAATCTGGTCCAGGTTGGCCTTGGCGGTGGCCTCCACGGCCTCATAGGCGGCCTGGGCCCCCTGGCAGACCGTGCGGGCCTGAGCGGCCTTGTCATAGAGCTCCGTATAGGCGTCCACCGCCTCCCGGCGCTGCCGGGCCAGCTCCGCGTAGTCCTGGTCCCACTCCGTCTGCCGGCGGCGCAGGGGGATGAAGAGCAGCAGCAGCGCCGCGGCAAACAGGGCCAGTCCGCCCCCCACCGCCGCCGGCCAGATGCGGGTGAACCAGGCCAGGGCCCCGCCGGTGAGCAGTCCCGCCGCCAGGGCCAGGACCAGAAACAGAGGGGACGCCTTGGGCCGGGGCGGCGCGTTCAGGGGGATGCTGGCGGCCTGGGAGGGGTCCTTGCCCGCCATGGGGTGCGCCTCCATGGCCGCCTCCGCCGTGCGGAAGGCCCGGACCGCCAGCTCCAGCCGGGACTTGGACTCCGCCACGGCCCGGTCCACCGAGGCCAAGGCGTTGATGCGGCCCTGGAGGGTCTCCAGCTCCAGCCGGTCCGGCAGGCCCCGGCTGCCGCTCTCCAGGGTCTTGACCCGGTCGTGGGCCGAAGCCACGTCCAGGCGCAGGCTCTCCACGGTTCGGTACTCGTCGGTGAGGTCTGCCCCGTCGTGGCGGGCCATCAGCCCCCGGATCTCCTCCATCTGGGCCTGGAGCTCGTCCTGCTCCGCCAGATCCCGGTTCACCGACTGGACCAGCCCGTCCAGCTCCTCCGCGGCGGTGCGCAGCTCCGCCATGGCCTGCTCCAGCTGGGGAATGCGGCCGGTCTTGTTGTGGCGGCGGGCGTTGAGCTGCTTTTTCAGCCGGCCTGCCGCGTCAGTGAAGGAGGTGTCCTCCTCCCCGGTGGTGATGAGGGAGGCGATCCGCCGCTCCAGAGCCGCGCTCTGGTCCACCGCCAGTCCGGACTGCCGGATATAGGCGCTGCGCTCATAGACGTCCTGGGGGACGCCCAGCAGGGTCTCGCCGCAGCCCGCGGCGGTGAGAAAGTCCACAGGGGAGGCGGTGCCCGTGTACACGGCGGAGAAGGCCCCCATGGGGGAGTTGGCCCGGGCCGTGCGGCGGGTAATGGTCACCTCCCCCTGGGGCAGGGAGAGGTCCATGGCCCCGTTCATGGCGCTGCCGCTCCAGGGCTGGTAGCGGCGCTTGTCCGCTCCCGGGCTGCGGTCCCGGGTGTTCAGACCGTAGAACATCACCCGCAGGAGGGCAGTCCAGGTGGATTTGCCCGCCTCGTTGGGGGCCTCGATGACGTTGAGGCCGGGCTCCAGGTCCAGTGATTCGTTTTCCAGCCGCCCAAAGGTGGCGGCAAGCCGTTTGATCTGCATGGGGCGCTCCTATCCTTACATATATAATGTATACCAGATATAGTGGGAAATGGTTCCATGTATACTATATCACGTTATGGGGAAAATGTCTTTGGTAAGAATCAAAAAAACTTCCCAAAAAGTGAAAAAAGCAGTTGACAAACGGGGGATGATCTGGTATATTAAGCAAGCTGTCAGCGACGACGGC
>ERZ779637.352-NODE-352-length-32094-cov-6.380599_pt1 | contig 32094 bp, 26 predicted proteins | sample MGYA00514196_ERZ779637 | MGnify/ENA primary metagenome ERZ779637 (study PRJEB29562, sample SAMEA4376700) | mouse gut metagenome | isolation source: Cecum | study: EMG produced TPA metagenomics assembly of the A DSS colitis mouse model was used to assess the...
CTGCCAATAATAAGGCGTGCGAGCAAACTCTGATAATAAATAATTCGTAAATCTTTCATCAATTACATCATCTGTATTACTTGGTAAAGTACCTGTCAACTGTGTATCAACACTGTTCATGTAGTTTATAACCTGTTGACTCTCATTATCCGTAAGACTGTCTAAAGTTGATAAATCTAACAATTTCCTCGCAGATACCTGTGCATAAATCATAGACTGTTCATCAGTCCATGACAAATTATAATCCTTTGACACACTTGAATCAGAGTTTAATGACTCTAAATTATTCAACTGTTCAATCTCAGCCTGTCCACTACACCCTGCTAACATAGTAGCTGACATTGCAAGGACTAAAAGAGATACAATACGTTTCTTCATTAACTAACCTTCCTTTCTATATCCTTAATGTATTACCCTTCTTTATAATGCGACCAATTTTAATTGCATCATTTATCTGCTTCTTGGTAAAATACTGCAAAACAAAATCATACGCACTATTTGGATGCTTCTTTAAAAATAGTCGTATATCAGTCGGTTCAGATGACTTATCAATAACAGAAACAGTATCTACCCCTGATTTCTGTTTTATTGACTTATCTACCTTATCAACTTTATCATCAACTGACTTTTTCTTTACTTTTTTCTTAGGTTTCCTTTCAACAACAGGCTCTTCAAATACAATAGGTTCTTCATCTAAATCAGCATCAACTATGTTATGTACATGCTTTACTGATTTTACCTTATTTTCTGTTTTCCTTACTTCCTTTTTCTGCGTATTTTGTTTAACCGCTAGTTTTTCAACCTCTGTAACTACCCCTAATTTTGTATCCTCCTCATAGACTTCGCTACCATCTTCTAAATCGTCCTCTAAAGTATCCTCCTCATAGACTTCGCTACCATCTTCTAAATCGTCCTCTAAAGTATCCTCCTCATAGACTTCGCTACCATCTTCTAAATCATCCTCATCTTCAAATAATTCATCATTATCTTCTAAATCATCTTCAGATAATTCCTCATCGTATAAATCTTCTTCTAAATCTTCATTATCAAACTCCTCTAAATCATCAGACAACTCACTATCATCTTCTAAGCCATCTTCATCACTCTCTAAATTCTCCTCATCAAATTCCTCTAAATCACCTTCAAGATTATCCTCATCAAAATCTTCTAACTCATCCTCCAATAAGTTATCAGCATCTTCTTCATCTAAATCTTCCTCTGATAACTCTTCACCGTCCTCAAAGTCTTCATCCTCTGAAGCCCCATCTGACAAATCTTCATCATCTTCTAAGTTTTCCTCCGATAATCCCTCATCATCTTCAAAATCCTCATCTTCTAAGTCTTCCTCCGATAGCTCCTCACCGTCATCCAAATCCTCATCAAAAATTTCTTCATCTGAATCCTCTAAAGATTCTTCCTCTAAATCCTCATACTCATCCTCTAAATCCATTGCACTTACCAATCTTTCACCAGACTCTAAATCATATGTACTTAATAAATCCTTACGCTCAGCATCCGTAAGACCATTTAATCTACCCCTAAGACTTTCTGCTACCTGTGGCAAACTCAAATCATCAACTACAATGTCATAACACCTGTCCTCGAGATTTAACAATACCTCATTTCCATCAAGACATAAATTACTGTAATCAATAGAATCACATTTTCTCGCTTCACGACTCAACTTATATCTAATATGCTCCAATGGTCGTGGTGGCTTTAAACGCTTAAACTCCTCATACAGAGTATTGCGTAATTCATCAATACTCTGCTGAGGAGCAGATACTATCTTACCAAACATATTCAAATCTTTATTAAATTCATCACGATTAGAATATAAAGTAGATACTAACATCTTTCTACCCCCAATTAGAATAAGTTAAAGTCATCTGCCATTCCAGATAAACCATGACCATTTGGATTAGTGAATACCTCAGAACTTTCTACTGCACCTTCATTTTCATTAAATATATCAATCTCATCATCCGAATTTGCACTATCAATCAACTCCTGATGGAACTGTGCAACCTCCGCCTTTTCAGCAACAGAACCCTGCGTTTCATCTGGTTCAAGCCTAGACCAGCAACGTCTCAAATAATCAAATATCTCATTATTCTTATCATTACTACTTGTTAAGGCTACCCCATGCATAAATACCGTTTTTGATGATATTTCATCAACATTTACAGCCATATCACCTACATTACTCAACTTATACCTAAATGCACGCTCCTTTGTGCCTGTACTTGCTTCAATATGTGCTGGGCTACCCTTTACTGATATTCTTGCCTTGATTGAATCATATGCTGTCTTACTGATAATCTGATTCTTTACTTCATGTGGTATGAAGATACCCCTGATACCAAGGTTAGGGAACTGCGTTACAATCATATCAAGATAAGACTGATACTCAATTTCATCCTCTTTCTCCATCTTGGACAAAGTAACCATTTCATCAACAACAATATACAAATACGGCAGACTGATATCTGGAAACTTATCCCTGAAATCACTTATATTTACAAAACCATTTCCACCTATAAGCTTTTTACGTCTTGGTGCTTCCACATTGACTACATATCTTAGTGTATCAAGTATACTTGGGAACTCCTCATTCACTATCTTCCCAGTAGAACTCGTATACTTAGATGCAAACTTCTTTACATGCGGAACTGTAAAACGCATAAAGTCTGATGTGTACCCCTTTGGGTCAAGAACATAAATTATTAAATCCTTCGGGGAATTTAGTGCACACAACTGACATAATACCGCCTGTACCAACCAAGACTTACCTGAACGCGGCATACCAGCAATAATAATACTCTCTATACGCTTGAAATCAAGTGTCATGACCTTTCCAGTTTCATTTACACCTAATACTACAGGCATTGTATGCTTGCGGTCAAGAATATACTCCTCACATTTATTATACATATCCTTTAAAGATATAATCTGGGATACCCCCATAAATACGGTTATGATACAATTATCAAGAACTGTGTCTACCTTTGCAAAAACTTTAGCTCTATTCTCATCATCTTCATATGTTTCAAACGCATATGCCTTTGCAAGCTCATCTGCAAGAAGCTCTGGCTTTAACTTTGCAGGTCTGGTTGTTTTTAACGTTATAATGAATAAGTTCTCATGTAACTCCACAAGAGATGGGTACTCATCTCCATCCTTAAAACCCACAACTGAAGCTGCCCTTTGGATAATATCATCCCAAAACATAAATACGTCGTCCTCTTCCTCATAGGTCTTAACAGATGCAAAAGAAGCTTTGATATTTGGCAACACCTTTATAAACATCTCATATAAGTATTGACGTGTATACATACCCTTATCAATCTCAGTAAGTGAATTTAATGCATCCTCAGTAGACATAGCCTCAACAGCATCAACTGTCTCCTCATCTTCATCCATGATATCGTCCCATTCATCTTCCTCTAAAGACTCCTCAAGACTTTCTTCCTCATCATCATCATTAAACTCTGGTGGGTTTGAATCAATATCATCAAAACCAATGGGTGAATCAAAACCTCCACCCACACTCTCTTCCATTGCAAATGCAGGCTCTGGCATGGGTGGATTATTAAAATTTTGATCTGTATTATTATCATCGGAATACATACTTGTATACTGACGCGATTTTTCATTATTAAAGAGATAAACCATTATCCCAACTGCACCAGATAAAAAACCACCAATACCAATCTTCAAACCAATTGAAAACCCAAATATTCGTGTAATAACCCCAACTACCCCTATTACTACACTTGATAACATACATCTATAACCATATCTTGACCAAAATAAAGGTGTTAAACCTTTGAAAGACTTTCCTAACTCACCAACAAAACCTGAAAGACCTTTAAAACCAGCACTCATTGCATCCCAAAATTGGTCTGCTGCATCTTTTGGCTGTGCCTGCTGCTGATTCATCTGTGGCTGACCAAAACTATTTGCACCTACAGGACTTCCAAAACTCGAAAAAGGGTCTCCACCCATAGATGCACCACCCATCAGAGAACCAAAACCTGAGCCTGTCGCAAATATATCACCAACACCACCTGTATTACTTGGTACAGATGGCTGTGAAAATATATCAGACGAATCAAATATTGAACCAGAACTCTGACCTGGGGCAAAATCTGGCTGATTCATTCTATTCTGTCTATCATATCTTGCTGAATCAGCATCGAAACCTCCCATGTTCATACTATCTAAACCCATAAAGTTAATCACTCCTTAATTATTTTAACTCACTACACTGTATACTATCAATCTGACCATTCACTAAATTACCCCTTACATAATAAGATGATGTTTGAGTTAAAAACATACACATAAACTCATTATTGTCCGTAATCCCAATCTTCTGTATTTCTATTTCAGAACCAGAAGAAATAGTACCACTTAATCCATCTGAATCATATAACTGATTATATACATTTGATGTAACAGGATAATTTACCAAATTATTCATATCATCAAGTCTTGCAATATCAATAATTATAGAACCTAAATTCTGCTCCTCAACTACCCCATTTCCCTGGAATGACTCAATTCGATTACTTACTACCTGCGATTCTGACTCCATTACAGAAGTCTCTATCTCCTCTACAGAACTTTCAACTTCCTGTACTTCTGTCTTAACTGATGATGTATACTCCTCTTCAGGATAAGAGTAATCCTCATCAAAAGTTATATTCATTTTAACATGCCTATATGGATTTTTCTGCCTATTTCTATATGCACTATAACTTATAGACACTAATAACAAAACTATAACAACTACAAATAAAATTTTCTTTAACTTTCCGTCTTTCATTTAAACCCCCACATACTCATAAGTTTTGAATCAGTTCCTTCCCAAGTCATAGTATATATCACACCATCATATTCTGTCTGCTGATATACATACACACCATTTAAATCATAATAATACTTAAACTGCATACTTTCCGAAACACCTAAAGGTGCATCAGTTTGTACCTGTGCAAGTAATGCATCATACTCCTCTTCTGTATACTGCATTTCACCTGTTTCTTCATTTACACCAATATCCAAATCCTACATATAAGTCCAAGGCAAACCCTCAACTATATACTTTTCAAAATTTATCTCATACTGTCTGGCATTTTCCACAAAAGGAGTTAAATCGGTATTAATACAATCTACACCGCTTACATTCACCATCATAACTAAACCAATTACACTCATAAAACTTAATAACTTTTTAAACATAACTAATCTCCTAAATACTCCCAAACTCCCATAACTTTTTTACAACTACTCCCGTGTGCATATGAACCACCATAATAATACCCAGTAGATGATGGTATTTTTGTATGTATACTACCCCAACCGAATGTCTGTATTTTGTTATCGCTAACACCTATGACAACCTCGACATGACCAGACATTGCAAGAATATCTCCACCTTTTACCTGATAACTTATGCCCATTTCACCTTCTGGATGCCATCTGAAATGCTGCTTTACTACCTCATTTGAAGTATCCCTCCACCAGCCACTAGTCTGCGAAGTACCCCAATTCCAACCCATATAGTCACCACAAGCACTCATAAAAGCAGAACAATCATCATAAACAGTCTTATTATACCCACTCAATGTACATTGATAACCCTTTCTTGAACCAGTACCATGTCCACTTGTACTACTCTGATATGTAGTTACATTCTGACAATACCAATTACCCATCGTATTTATTGCTGCCATCCAAGATGAATTATCACCGCCTTCATCGCCACCTGATGATTCCAACTGCTGATTACCCCCAGTAGGAGTATAACTACCCCCACTTATACCCTGCCAGCCATTTCCCATGACAGCAGTGATACAACCGCCAACTGCCGCTAACAAAGCAATGAGAACAATAAACATCATTAGTAAACCAACTATACCCATTACTTGTACTATCATTGCAACAGCTCTTAACACACTTATTAAAAACTTCAATGAAATTATTAAAGCTTCTAAAGTTATAGCTATAGCACGCATTTTAGGGTCTTTTATCTTTAAAGATTTCTTCCCGACAGAAAAACGCTCCTTTAACTGTGCTTCTAAAGTTACTCCACCTTTTTTACCACCATCAGTACCTTTTTGCGCCTTTGTCTGCTTTTTATCCTTAGCAACCATACGCTTATTATTAGCCCTCAAAAAAGTCATAATAACCTGCATCGGTACTGTGAGTGCAAAACAAACAAATGAAATTAAACATGCAATCATAAACGTTTATCCCATTAAACTAAATACAACTACAAAAACTGAAATCAAACCTAATATTGTAAAAAATACGGTCTTACTCTTAACAGCTATTCTATCATTTAAAAACATATAGTTTCCAAAAATTAACCAAACCATTGCTAAAAATATAATCATATTAATTCAAACCACCTAACTGTTCTTCCAGTGTTACCTTCAAATACCAATCCTCAAACTCGTCAAATATAAATTGTGCCACATCTACCCCATTTTCGTATTTTAATATAGCTGCTAATTCTTTATCATTTGTGACCAACCAACCACCACCATAACTTTTATCACAAACTAATTGAACTACACTTTGCCTTTTACCAACTGTACCATTTACATATGCATCATAAATATAATCAAAAACATACTGTTTTAATTTTGTATTATCTGTCTCCGTATCCCTATAAACTTTCATTTGAGCAAATAATGAATCTCTATCCTTCTCCCAAAAATCCTTATCTGTCAAATCAAGACATGAAACTTTAACTGTTAAGTATACAGTACCATCAGCAAATACAGCACTACTATCTACCCCATCTATCGCTAATGATTTTATACTCTCACCAAATTGCTTTCTTAGAAAATTATCATAATAACTAGTTATACTCTGTGTAATACTATCATAGTAAGTCCTGTAATCTCCTATCACAGAACTATCCTTAGAATATTTTTCCGCTATTGAAAAATCCATCATCGATAGAGAACGCAAAAAAGCATAAGCTACATCCTCTACAGGAGTTTCATCACCAATAGCAGTCAAACCACCAGTTACAGTCCATTTAAAACCTTCAGGTGGATTACCATATTTAGCAATTAATGATTCCTGAAGATAATCCCTATTTGTATCAAATGAATTATCTGGAACTATATTACTAAATGCTTCATCTAACTCCTTTTGAGCCTGAGCTGCACGTTCTGCATTCTCTTTCTTCTGTTTATAATCAGAAAACCAACTAAAGAAAAATACTAAACCTACAATAACAACAAACACAAATATCTGCTTAGATGTAAATTCCCACCCAGCAATCTTAATCTTCTTTGGCTCCTTAGTTTCATTAATATTAGCCATTAAACTGTCTCCCCTTTCTGGTCTGCCAAATCAATACCAGTCCTAAATAACTGACTCTCGCGTAACTCCTCTGGTATTGACATTCTAGCTATTGTGTATATAGTTTTATCCAAACCTATAAGAAATGCCTTACTATATGGATTCTGCATTAAAGTATCACCACTTATATACGCAGATAAATCAGCATTCTTTGATACAAGTGTATCCAACTCTGGAATCATTTCTTCTATAGACAAACGCCTGCATAAATCCTCACGCACAACTGCATCCCATATACAACCTATTGCAATTGAAGTTACATTTGAAAATACACCAAACCTATCATTATCAAGCATCTCTCCAACCTTGTTTGTTACAATAATATTTACATCTCCAAGCTTACGACCACCAGTTAATGCAACATTTATTGTCTTATCTGCATCAGGAAAACCGCCCCAACGCTGAAACTCCTCCCAAAGCTTAAAATTATACTTTCCATCCTGTTTACTAAATATTGAGCGTAAATGTGAAATATTTGCAGAATACAACTGCATTAATGCCATCTGAATTGGGTCTACAGTATTCGGTGACTTTCCTGCCATACCAAATGAACATATAACAAGCTTTGCCTCCCTGATATCCTCAACAGTAATACGTCTCCTAAATAGGTGTGCACGTACCCCATTCGGCTCGAAATACCTTGAAATCTTTGCAATACACATATCAATAGACTTCTGATACCCCTCATTTGATGTAATCAACCTATTTACATCATTCTGCGACATTGCATTACCCATTCCAAGCTTTTCAGCATATAAGGACTGGGTAAACATAGACTGAACCGCACGACCAGCATCTCCATTAGTTTTTAATGACTTCAAAGTATTATAAATATCATATACTGTATAACCTTTTGACCTTGACCAAGTTGTCATATCTGCCGCATCTACCCCTGCTCCACCATAAGTCAGAGATACTGCATCATTAATTACAATATCAATCCATTCATCAAACTCCTGAGTTGTACCAAGCAAACATTTAAACAAGGAAAGAGTAAATGATGTACTTAAACTATACATATCAGCATCAAGCTTCTCATCACCAGTAAAAGTAATCTCAACAGGGTCATAATAAGCTCCAGTACCCTCACCCATATTCAAAATAACAACCAAATCATTCTGGGACATATAATTTGCAATTGGAATATACTCAAAACCCTCAACGTCCATTATAGTCCCATTATATGTAGACTTAGCAAGAAGCTGATAAATCAAACCCTTCACAAAAAATGACTTACCACCACCAGTTTCTGCCGTAATAAGCCAGTTCTCCGCTGTTTCAGTAGTTCTTTTAACCTGTTTTAAACATGGGAAACAGGAAAAAATATCAGTACCCCAGTAAATACCACTCCTGCCTATTAAACCCTGTGCATATGTGTTAAACCTAGACAAAAGCTCATCTGGCAATGTAACACTACCACACATATTGTAAACCTTGTCATTATACAAATTAGAAAAAGGACTAAATGTCTGTAAATAATCAGGTATATCTCCAATAACACGTGATAACTTAATATTCATTACCCTACACATTGCAGTAATCTCTTTAATAGAATCATTAAAATCAGTACCCCTTTTACCAGAGATAAGCATAAGACTTCTAAACCTGAACATCTTACGCTTACGCCTTAACTCCGCAGTACTTAAATATACAAGAGAATCTTTTCTCCAATCCTGACTGTCTAATGCATTTAAATTCTCATAAAGATTATACTCATCTACATCTCCACCATCATTCTCAAGACGTCTCCAAGTACGAAGTTTAGCACGCATCTGTGTAGAACCCCATTCTATAACTGTCTTTTCAAGAGGACTTATAAAAGATATACGTACCCCTTCTTTACAGAGCTTTCTTAAAGATGACCTATAAGAAATCTCTACCTCCTTTGGATACCCATCTATAGAATATAAGTATGTAACATTATCCTCACCACTATAAAGTCCAAGCATATCTACATACATATTTGAAGTACGTAACTCTCCATAATTACTGTTATTCTTCATGACATAAGCAGCTCCAATTTCGTCCCATAACTGCACAAAATTAACTGTTCTAGCCTTATGTGTTCTGTTTACCTCACTTTTTCTACCAAACAAACCCATAATTACTTCTTCTCCTTACACCTATTACCAAGAAGTACCCCAACTAAAGATACTACTGTTGAAACTGCTGTCATACTTGCAACAAATAATGTAGCAAATAATGCATCATAAACAATCCAAATACACTCACCAATAAAACTTATAACCTTTAGAGAAAAACCATCTTCCCTGCCAAATAAAACTGCAACTGTTCCTGCTATTTCAATACATATAAAACAAAATGTAATCAGACCTTCAAATGCAAAACACAACAATACAATTCTTAATACTGAAAACAATACTGTAAATCTCTTGCTATCATATTTGACAAATGCAAGATTCTTTAAGAAACTTGCAGTCCCATTCGCAAGACCTGAATAACCACCAACAATTATATACATAATTATATCCGTTATATTACACAACATATATTGACTTCTTGCTATTCATAAAACATGAACAACAATAAAATATTGTATTTAAAACAGCAAGAACACCTACAATAAAACCAATATTTATCCTATACCTAAACGCCTATCCAGTATCTTATACGCTTCTTCCATTACCTGTGCATAACTCGCGTATTTAGCATCAACATCTCTTGGAAAACCTTTTAATGTTGGAATACAAAACATTTGATCTGGGTACTCAGTAACACTAAATATTGTATCAGACGCACTAATCTTATAACGCTCTAAATCACTTGCACCCGAAACTGCGTTTACAGTAACTACACGTCCAGACAAAATATTCATATTTCCATACAATCTATCCACAAATATAAGTACCTCAGCCTGTCTTGACCAAATATTTGCAAGTACGTCTTTCTTCGGAATATTCGTTGCAATAATCTCACTATCATACAATGAACTAGAATTCATTGATGACTGTGTAATAACTGTGAAATCACCATATTTCTTTGCAGTTCCAGCACTCTTCTGATGTACAAAAACCAGCTTAACACGCTTATTCAACTCATAATGCACATGATGCAAGTACCCCAGACAAAATGTTGTCAAATACCTGCATGGTGCATACTCACGTATCTGCAATATCTTTAAATTACCAGTATACTTAACTGATGGGAATGATAATACATTATTTGCAAGTACTGAACTATGCTGCGGAGAAGATGACTGATTTTCTTCTAAGTCCCTTAACTTCTGCTCAATTATCCTCTTATTATTATCCAGCTTCCTAATAATTGAACTTGCACGCTCAAAAACATGAGTAGCACTAGCACCCATCTCTACAAGCTTTGTTTCTGTCTGACGAGTATAAGCCTCAAGTTCAGTGATAGCTGAACTTGCACGCTCAAGATACAAAGGTGCATTAATACGTTCATCTTTCTTTACAAAACCATCAATGAACTCATTAAGAATATCTAATGCTGGAGCTGCAACTTCAGTAGCTTCTTCTGTTTCATCCATATCCTCCATAAGTGCAAGCAATTCTTCCTCATCATCAAAATAAAATTCATCAGAAAAATACTTTCCCTCTACCCCACTTATTACCATTCTGATTGTTGTTGACGCATCAGAATTTATATAGATAAAATGCTTCATACCAGCACTTCTAAAATCTGATATAAATACCCCTGCATCAAAATCAGACTCTGGAAATCTATGAATTACAAGTACATCAACTGAACCTAAATCCTCAACTGATTCTCTAACTGCTTTAAAAGATGCAAAAACCTTAAACTGAGAAAAAGAATCATTCAACTCAGAAGATATAATAATATTCATAACTAAGTCCTACCTTTCACTTTACTTAACCTTCAAAAATATCATTTAGTAATTTATCATCTAATTTACCATTAAATGGAACTGTAGTCATAGACATCCAATTTACCACATCAGGTTCATAAATACTCTTAACATAACCAAGCAACTGCTTTAAATTCAAATCCTTGGCACATTTTGTAACAAACATAGTACCCCTAGATACTATTGTTCTTTTTAACCTGTCTGTAATAGAACAAGCTTCCAAACGACAAAGCATGTTCATAAAACCACGCTTTGAGCCTTCAACACATATGACTGTCTGCCCAACCAAAAGCAAATCAGGAATCAGACTAAGCTTATCAATAGGACAATCTACAATAACTACCCCATAATTCTCTGCTTTTTCAGCTACAACTTCCTGAGTTTCCTGTAACTCTTTATCAGAACATACACAATCATAATCAGAGGACAGTATATCCAGATTATCATCATACCTGACTACACATTTATCAAATATATTCCCAGAATGACACAGCTTGATACCCTGCATATGCGTATTTTCATAGTTCTTGAAATTAGCATAATCTATATAACTGAGCAGACCATGATTATCGCTGTCACAGTCAAAATACAGAACTGGAACCTTCTTTGACATAATCTTTGCAACAGTCATTGCCGTAGATGTAATACCTGTTGCCCTATCACCCGTCACAATTAAAACTTTCTTCAGCTTTCCATTAAATATTCCAGCTAAAGCAGTTTTTCCACCACCTATATTCCTAATTACTTCCTTCTCTACGACCTTAGTAACAACTTTAGGCTGATTTGTTGCCTCACGGTATTTAGCCTCCATGCTGGCAATATCTTCATTACTAAAATCATCATCAACAGATACTACCCCTGCCTGATCAGGTATCTGTGCTGAATAACTTTCTGGTATACTACCAAAATCCTCGTCAACTATTTTTGGGTCTGGGGCAAAATCATTTACCTGAATATCATTTGGCATATAACCAAAATCATCATCATTCACTACTGGCAATACTGACTTAGACAAATCTACATTAAAATTTTTCTGCAAACTCTGGTTATTCACTGGAGTATTGTCATAAGTCTTTTGATATTGATATTGTGAACTATTATAGTTATCCTGATTATTGCCTGAATTTTGTTCAGAACCCTCTAAAAAACTAACTTCACTGATATCATCAACAACTTGTACAGTTGTATCACTCATTGGAATATTAGAATTACTACTTGATAAATCGTCACTAAAACTTGAATTCTCTGGTTTTGCTAAAGAAATCTTTTGACTATTATTAACAGTATCCTGAGCCATCTGATAACGATTCTTCTTTTTTGAGTCTACTCCACTTTTTCCTTTTAAATTAAACAAACCACCTTTTGAACCCACCTCTTTTTTGCTAGGCTGTCCTGTCATCTGGCTACCAATGCTAGGCTGTCCTACATTAATATTCTGCTGTATTTGCTGACCTTGCATCATCTGATTAGTCTGCAATTGCGGGTTCTGCATTATCTGATAATTTGGCTGTCCCTGCTGTGGATTTTGCACCATCTGTGAATTTGACTGACCTTGCTGTGGATTTTGTGTAATCTGCGAATTTTGCTGCACCTGCTGAACACCTTGTTGTCCTTGCTGCAAATTTTGTACACCCTGCTGTCCCTGCTGATTTGGCTGTTCAGTGCCTTTATTCTTTTTACCCCCAAATAAAGCCCCAAGTAAAGAACGCTTCTCCTTCTTATCCTGCTGAACCTGTGGCTGTTTTGGCTGTTCTGGTTCTACTGGCTTTGGCTGTTCATATGTATTTGTTTCAACCTCAACCTTAAGAAAATCCTTAATACCATATTTTGCATTAATATCCTGCACTGGATTTAAAGCCGCCTCTGCTATAATTGCAACCGTTGTATTTCCTACAAGCATTGACGTAACAAGTGGAGTCTTAAATACCCCCATAAAGTTCCTCGCAAGCTGTTCATCTTTATCTTTCTTACACAACATAACAATATTTGTATCTCTAGAACGTGTATTCCAATATTGATACAAATCCGTAGCTGTTTCCTGATTAATGAGTGTGGACAATACCAGAATCCTATCATAAAGACTATTTCTCATTATTGCAACATTAATAAAATCTGCAACATTTTCAAAACAATCTATATCAAGATTGTCCTTTATTCCCTGTAACCTCTGCTTAATTGAATTTCCCTGAGCTTTACCAAGCACCAACGCTAATTTCATCTTTAACACCTCTATTTTAAAGCTTAATAAGTATCACTTTTAATTTAGAAAAATATTCGAATTACTAAAATAAGTCTATATTATCAGAACCATTAGATTTATCAGAATCCTTTCTAAGGTCAACAGGTGAAAAACCTGACTGTGAATCATCAAATAATTCAATTGATTCATTTGATAACTCTGGCTCCTGAGCTGAATCCTTTCTTTTCTTATGTCTTGCTTCATGACGCTTACGCAATGCTTCGTCCTTTTCCTCCTGCATACGACGCTGTTTTGTTTCATTATATATCCTCTGTTCCTCCTTGGTCTTATTAATCTGTATAACAGTACCATCTGCCTTTGTAACACTAATAGGTATAACACCATGATGCATGTTCTTCTCCAAAACATGATTGCAAGCATCAACGATACTGAAATCATGAAGATTAAATACCGCTGTACATACCCCTGATACCTCGTACATATCAAGTATCTTATATGTAATAAAATTGCCACCCAGCATTGCACTACATACAGACTGCACATTATATAAGAAGTTTGAACTCTTATCCCTTGTTAAAAATAAATAAATATCAAAACTTGCATAATTCTCGCTCATCTCTTCCTGTAAATTTGAATAAATATCAATAAGCATCTCATGCATATCCTGATTCTCAACATAGTTCAAATCATCATAAAGTTTCTGCATTCTTGAATCATTACCTACATTATCCATATAATCTATATGCACCATATCCATATTTAAAGAATGATCAAGATTGTATGCATCACCTATAGCCTCATAATGGTCATACATCGCAGACTTTGGCTTACCCGTAATCGTATCTTTCTCCATACGGACAAAAATACCCTTCTTACCATTCTTAAAATAACAAATATATGGATATTCAAAATCTATATCAAAAATAAACCAAATAAACTCTCAACCAAGAAAAAAATCCGAAGCCTTCATAGTTTCAAACATATCACTAAAATGTTGTTCCTTAAAAACTAAAAACCTCAATAAAAACAACCCTATATATAATGCTATAAAACCATATAAACATTTCTGCCATAATATAAAATTATCATTTGTACATATACCAGCAGTAACTACCCCAGTAAACCCAAGAATGAGTAACGTTATTACAACGTTACCCTTCTTGTTCTGTCCCCTACCACCTTTATAATCAAAGGTGATAGGTAAATTAATGGAATAACTATCTGGATTTGGCTGCATATCAACTGCCATAACTTTATTCCTCCTATTTCTTTATACGCTGTGCCCGATATGTAACATCACGATTTATCCTCATAGACTCTCTCTGATGACCAACAGATTTTGCAGCACTTCCAAGACCTGACCTTCCTTTATTAACTACCCCTTTTCCTACTAACTTTGCTACATTTCCTGCTACATACATACCATACTGAGGATTATTCGCAAAGCTTGAAGCAACATGAGCACCTTTCTTTGCAATACCAACACCAGTAGAAACTCCATTTCTTACAGCCCCAGATATCTTTGTTCCTGTTTCAGCAGTTCTATCACCCCAGTTCATAAATCTAGCACCGATATTACCAGCTTCAACACCAACCTGATTTAATTTAGCAGAAGCATTACTCTTGACATGATTAAATGTAACACCTACATTCTTAGCTGTACCATAAACCCTGCCAAACTTCTCAATATTAGCCCTCTTTGATGAATTAAATTCATCATTTCTTGCTTTATTATCAGACTTATATGCTGCTCTCTGTTTTAATCTATCAATTTGCGCATTCTTTATTCTAGCACGCTTATCATATGCATTATTAATTTTCTCACGCTTAGATTCCCCCTTAAGAAGTGCCTTCTTATACTGTTCCGAACCATCACCATATTTAAGACGCATCTTTTCAGCCTTATCATTAGCTATATTATTTGCAATATCCTCTTTTCTTGCATGCTTATCAAGAAGCTTATTACCCTTCTTCTCAGCTGCCTCAAGTTTACTCTGTGACCTAGAATTATACTTATTTGTATCAAGACCACCAGAATTACCTCCACCACCAGAACCATCACCTGAACCTACACCAGCACCAGATGCCAAACTCTTAACTTTATTTGATATACCACTTAACTTAGTATTGCCACTACTAGGTGTATTATCTACCCCACGCTGATTTGGTGTATTAGCCAGCCTTGATATACCATCAGATATTTTATTAAATCTACGTGAACGATTTCCAGCTGCAACTACCCCTGCCATTTTTCCTACTGCACCCATAACATTTGAAGCAATCGTATCAAATACAGAAGTCACATATGTCTTAAAATCCTTAAATACTTTCTTACATAACTTAAAATATAATATTAATGCAATAATATTAACTAACAACATTGCAATGCATGTCATTGTCGGGTCACCAAGACTTATATGCAAAATTCTCTTTGTAACAGTACCCCCACCTGATGACATGAACAGAACAACTACTGCTGCCATACCTATACTTATGCAGGCAAACACCACTAAACGTGCTGCAAGTATCTGCCATAATGCCATTAAAAAACCACCGCCTGGCATATCCAACTTGGTTGTAGCTGCAACAATTATCAGAATACTTACAATGAATATTGTAACTAAGAAGAATAACTTCAACATTGGTATCAAGTAAACTGCCACAAAATCATTAATCAACAATACTATACCAAAGAATAATGAAGTTTTCTCAATTATTCTCTCATAAATACTCTGACCGCCAGTTACCTGTAACTCGTCCTGATAGTTTGAACCCTCTGTCGCACCATTCAAAATAAGTCTCAAATAAGCATCATATGTAAATGCTTTTAATTCATAACTCTGTGGATACAATGTATAATTACCAAAGAACAATGACTCCTGACTAAAAGCTTTATTGAACTCAAATAACTCAAGCATTGCCATATAAGAAATTAATGTTTCATTACTTAAATTATAATAATCCATAATTCTTATAGCCTGTGAATACACATCTTCCTGTAATGTTATAATCTTCTGCTCAACTGTTGTAAGGTCTGACCACTGTATACCATTAGCCATCTGTTCAGACCTACTAAATACCATATATCTACCCCCATTTATTTTACCTGATGAATCAAGTGAAAAATAAGAAGTTGGATCTAGCGGATTCTGTACAATAAACGTATCACCCAAAATATGTATCTTCTCTGGTTTTGCGTAATCACACGCATACATAAGATTTAACCAAGGAGTATATGCATTATATACGGTTCTTACATTATAATCATGCCAAAAATCATATAACTCCTCCCTTGTCATCTTACCAATTACATCTTTCATCTCGGATATATTATTATAGTTTAAACCTGAGTAATGTATTTTACCATCGGAACTTAAATGTAAAGTAGAATGATCTGATATTTCCATACCAAATATATCTGCATATAAATTCGTTAAATCATTACCCGTCTTTAACAATGGCATGATATAATAGAAAAAATCATGCATATTCATGAAATCTCTAAGCTCACCATAACCATCTCCAGCATTCTCACTCAAATTATAAAAATACCCCTGATTATCTTTTATAAGTAATTTATAAAAATCATCATCTCCTGCACTATTTTTAAGCGACTGATAATCATAAATATAATTCATACTACTATGAACTTGATCTCTTACATTAAAGCTAAAGAAATAATACGGTGATTCCGAGTATAAACTATAATAATACCCATCATATCCACCAGTTTCACCAAATTTATACTCCCCTAAACTCCCAGTTATAAAATCATTAATTCCACCCTTAAAATTATACTGATCTAGACCAAACATTATATCATGATCATTATCCACAACCTCATCAGGTGTAATATTCAAATCTCCATTTTCTACATGACTTAATAATGCTTTATACCTATTAACCACATCATATGCACACTGACTATTTATTAAAAATAAACTTGATGCATTTGTATTATTTCTATTACCAAAATAATCTATCTTGCTAGATGAATCCACATTTACAGTCGGGTATAAATAACCATGTCTTATTGCTTCTATACTTGAAGTACCCCGAATGTCATCGGATATATCAACTGAATAAGAACCACTTGGAGCTGCCTCTAAATTAGCCATTACTACATCAGACAATCTTAGATTAGAATTACTCATAGGTATTTCAACACCTACACAGCCTGTAGCAGTTGCATATTTATCATACAAATCTCTTCCAACATCATACCCAGTCTGATTATCTGGGTCATTCGAAAATGTACGTTCTGCTACCCCGAATGTACTCATTGAATTACTGTAATAACTGCAAGAACCATATCTATAAATATCCAGTAAATCCCTATATAAATATGAAGCACTATCAGAATTAAGATAAAACTCCATTCCAGATGAATACTCCTGCGTAGCAACAAGTGCATTCACCATCCACCCCGAAATACCAGACTTAGACTTATCAATCTTATCCTGAACTTCATTAGAAAATGCTGCCATTTCATTAAACTTTTTAGGGCTTAACCACTTTACTTTTACACCTGAGTACCCTGTTTCACTGGCTCCACCAATACTTGTAGACGCACTAGCTTCAGCGTTTATTTGCATCAAAGCAGTTACATAATCTGTTACTGTTTCAGCATTTTCAATAGAAGTTAACAATCCCAAATATTCCTCAGTCTGAACTGCTGCCCAATAATCAAACTTAGTGCTATACATTGACTCACATGTCTTATTAATAAGGTTCACTGTTGTATTTATACCAACAGGTGGTAAAAATGCCAAAAATGAAAACATCAATATACCGATAATACTTCTCTGTAACGTAATTGCACCAACTAACACATAACAAATAAGTATTACCATCATAATTAATATCAAATATATAATGATAGAATCATAACCAGAAACAAGACTTGATATCCAAGATACATCTTCAAGATTCGGAGTTGTCACATACCCCGAAAATCCTAAGTACTGAGTCATACCAGTAACTGAATTTGAATCTGAACTACCCACTATATCCTCATGCCAGTTTATAAATATACCTGACACCTTATTCTTGAACCATGTAGCAACATACTTAATACCCTTTGTTGGATGTAAAAAATAATATATAAAAGATGCTATCTCAGACTCAGTAGAATCTACTGACTCCCACTGTAAAGATCCAGTAACTAATGGAAATACATCATAATTAAACCTCATATCTATATAATGCTTACTACTATCAAAAGGTTCATGATATACATGATTTGTAAAAGCAAAAGTATATGTTAAAAATAAATTCTGTAACATAGTGGTGTCACTATTTGTAAAACTGAAGAATTTATCGTAATTTTCACCACCTTTAAATTTATTACTACGTTCAGCAGAAAAATAATTACTGTAACTACCCCAGCTATCCAATAACGACGTTGAAACTATCGAACTTGAAAGATCTGTAACTTGACCTTTACCAGACTGTTTTATAGACTCATAAAGTAGCATATCACTAAAAATGCCTTCCCTACCCATATCTATAGAGCGTATAAGATTAAATACACTATCTTCAGTCCATTCATTAGCTAAATCACCTGTCGAAGATATCCCATAATTCTGCATTAAATAGTTTTTTAAACCACCAGCACTGCCAGCAGACCATTTAAATATAGACGGGTCATTATCCCAAGTTGCTTTTGCGGCAGAACCCTTCGATAAAATTTCAGGTACTTGTATAACCGAATCACCATGAATAATACCCTCAGATGAAATATCATGCATCGCCTTACCACCAGAATTCAGTAATTGCATATACATAGGTGACATCATATTCAACTTAACATCATGATTCTCAATATCAGTAAACGCATATTTATTAGCACATGCAGGTACAACAATAACCCTTTCAGTACCAACATCAACTAATATATTTCCAACCCAATCAACATACATACATTGAAATAATGCAATTAACGACTCAAATTCACCATTTGAAACAGTAACAGTATTACCATCAAACATTCCACCAATATCACCATTTACAAATGCATTTAATAAGCCACCTATATTTGCATCATCACTAAATGATGCCATATACCCTAAATAAGATATAAAATTAGCATCTATTGCACCTACAACACTCAATGAACCATTATTAGTATTAACTATTGGTGAATCTGTAGTATTTACATCTACTGTAGCAATTCCTGTATCCTCACCAGTCGAAGCTTCAGTTGATTCCTCCGTTGAATTTTCACCTGATCCGCCACCTCCATTTGCATCTAAAACTTTCGTATTTGTAACTGATGCATATAAATTTACATTATTTATTCTAGAATCTCTCTTAACATGACCAGTTTTTTTCTCTACATCCTCACCAGCAAAATCATTATAAAAATTATCAATTAATACCCAAAACATCTCTAATGTTAATGGTGTATAACCTGAATACCCTCCATCTGATACTGCTCTTCTATACCCATTATTCATTATACCAGTCTCAACTTCAAACTGACTTTCCTCCAATAGTACAAACCTATTATTTAAATTACCCTCATCTACCCCTCCTTTTGCCATTATCATTTTATATCTAGTTTCTTCCTTTTGTTTATCAGTCCCTGCGTTTTCTACAAAAGTATATTTTAAACAATATAATTGATAAATAGGTTTACCCCTATGTTCTGTTTCATTATAAGGATAAAAGTGATACGAAGAACCACCACACCTTAAATATTTTATATTATCAGCCTTCACACTTGTAACTATCTCATCTTTAGACTTAATAACTTTATCTTCTTTACTACTTTCTATAACAGGTACTTTAGATTTACCATTTTTATAAAATATCTCTGCAACATCGACATATGGACATTCTAAGCCATTTACTTGAATACTGCCTTCAGGTATAAATACCCCAGACGACCCTGAACCCTCAGTTGTCATAAACCAACCAGAAGAATAAGCACCATCAAATCTATTCCTTCCAAAACCGTTACTTCTTGTACCAGTTAAACTTACTCTTACTTGTCCTAAATCACCTGTATTTACATAAATCTTAGACGCAGAATTTAAACTAGCTTCGTAAGTCGCATTAACCAATGTAGTAGCAACCTGTTTATCAAAACCTATCTGTGTAAGCATACTTACACCCTTATTTACCCAATTTTCCTTTGAATCACCATCTAAAGAAGTATAGAATGGCACATATGAACAACTTAAAAACATAGCAACATTTCTTAAATCATCAACAGTCATAATAGCATCCGTATTACCAGTTACTCCTGCTTTTCCACCCTTCATTAAATTTATATAATTTATCTGCAACGCATTTGCATCTGCTGCATAATTACTGTCTACATTATTACTTAAAAAATATGGACACAACATACTTATAAGCAGGAGTATCGATATTATTCTTTTCAACTTAAAATTTTTTAATAACCTTTTCATAATCTACCCCTTCTTATTTTACAAAACCCATAAACAAATCCATAAAGCTACCAACTAAATTAAATATTTCTCCACGTACAAGATATAATACACATATTGACATTGCAATTAACATCTTAGATTTCATACTAAAATATGCACCCAATAAATTTATTTTACTACTATTATTTATAGACAAAGCTTCTTTATAAGCCTTATCTGCTTCTAAAGAAACAAGTGCAGGTCTACCGTCTTTACCCTTTGCTGACAAAAATAGATTTACAACTGGAATTGTAAGAAATGCTAAATCAAAACAAATTGTTATAGCAAGTAATGCAAATACAATCATGGTAAATAAACCAAGAATAACACTAATAACTTTTGCAATTGGTCTAAACCATGAATAAGCACCTACAAAATCAGCAGACACATCATCACTTAACTGTTTAACTAAATTTGATATAACAGTATCCTGACTACTAACAAAATTATAAATCTTCACACGATTTGTTTGACTCACTTTACCACCAATAATAGTAGATAAGACTATATTCATTGTATCAGTCTTCTGCTCCTGAGTAAATTCCTTATACTCCGTCATATTAAAAGCTATATTTACTGTATCATCGGTTTTACTATACTCTACAAAATCCGTATAAGTATTAGAACCTCCGACATTTCTCATAAATAAATTCTTATCGTGTAATTTTTCATTTATTGTATTGCATAATTCTTTAATCTTTATATCCTCCCCAGAACCTGGATTTGTTATACTTAAAACTGTATTATAGCCACACCAAACTGAATAATTAAGGGGTAGCACTAACACTACCCCTATCATTAACAGCAGTGCTACCATGAAAGAATTTACGCTCCTTTTCATAAAGCACACCTCATATTTAAAATAATCTTATCCGATGAAACCACTGAACAAATCAATAAACATTCCAATAAAGGAATAAATCTCACCTTGTACAAGATAAAGCAGACAAATTACTAGCATTACAAGACCTTTCCATCTAAACTTAAAATACTGTCCAATCGCCGCTTTATGCTCACCTGAACCACCTTGTCCATTTCCTCCACCATTTGCTGCAATATCAACCGCCTTCTTAGCTTCAATAGATACAAGACCACTAAGTCCCTTTGGTTTATCTCCTTGACCATTACCACCAGCTTCTCCACCAGATAATGCCATCTGAACTGCTGGAATTGTAATATAGCAAATATCTATAGCCATCGTTACACCTAACAAAGCCATAACTGCAATACTTAAAAGACCAAGTACAACCCCAACAGGTCCACTAAACGGTGCCCAAATTCTATTAGCTGTAACATAATCTGGCTTTGTACTCTGTAATAAACTTGCAAGTAAAGCTGAACCTAAACCAGTCTGCTGTTGCAAAACTTCAGTAAACTGAGTTACAGTTTCATCAGTAATTCCTTGATGAGTTAAACTATCATTATCTATAGCTATATAACATCTAGTCATTACATCATTTAAAAAATCTTGTTTTGCTTTACTTGTTAACTCCTCTAATCTTCCATCTAAAAAAGGTGGTATAGTTCCTTGCACAATTTGTCCTGCTTCTGATGTATTAACTAAATCCATATAACCATAATACCCACCACCACTTCTCTTATACTGTTTGTTTGTGTAATCATATACCTTCTGATTTATAGCGTCTGTCACACTAAGCTGCGCTACCCACTGACTCAATAAATTTTTATAACCTGTATTTGCATCTACACTTGTTGCACCTCCTGAACCTGTAGCAAACACAGTCATACAACTGCCAAGCACCATTATCATTGTCAGCATTAAAATTAAAATGCTTTTACCTAATCTTTTCATCTCTACCTCCAAATACTTTAAAATTTTATAAGTATCCTTACTTCATATACTCAAATACTTATATAAACATCTGCACCATTTATATAAATACTGAATACATTTAAAAACTTATTTCAAACGGTATTAACGGCTTTATAAAATACACAAACAAACATAATACAAACAAAACATTTGTCATGATCTTAAGCCATTTATTCACCGCATTTTCCCAATTTCCACCAGTGGCAAAATATCCCATCTTTGGAACTAACCTAAATACCTCCGGTAATCTTAAAGGTATCCTTAACATCTTTAGCACTTTATTTAACAATATAAATATTACCAGCTTTATACCCTCTGGGGTAAACATATCAAGTAAAATATGCTCCACCATTCCCATCGCTACCCCTGTAAATACCAGTAATAAAATAGTACTGTTCACTGCACCTAGACTAGCACATTTCTCACCCATCAAAAACTTTAATGTGACAAACAAAAATATCAGAGTAAAATCCGAATGTGTCTGCCAACTCCTATGATGCGCATTTAATGTATAAACCAATCTATAAACAGTATTATTTTTCTTTTCACGTTCAGACAAACTCTTATCAAATAATGCCTGAACTGGAGATGCTACATGCAATATTGCATGAACAACCCTGCTTGGATAATCCTTACTTGGACACATAGCCCAATTCTTATCCAAATCATTTGCCATACTACCCCATATACAAAATGGATACATGACCAACCACTGTAGTATTTCATATACATCACTTAATAACATATTATTATGCTTAAGAAAGATAAAACCTACAAGTGACATCAACATACCACCACGCTTATGCGTCTTTCCTGTCATATGCAAACTTCCTTTCAGCTATCTTATCCTTCAAAGACTTATAAGTATGTACACGAATATTGCCACAAACTGCATTACTATCACGAATATATGATTTCAATGCCTGAGATACACTCGAATGAATCTTACAAAAATAACCGTCCTGCATCAAAGGATGCACTGACATAATACCACGAATTTCTGCTGTTCTACCAGTTAAAACTGACTCAATCAAATCATCAATATAAGCCTTAACTATAACATAAACTGTATACTGTGGGAAACCTATTTTATCCGCCACTAACTTACACTCATATGCCAATGTTATATTTAACCTTAAATATTCAAACTCAGGTGTAATATAAGCAAGACCAAAAAAATTCACCCGTCCACCAGAAGCCAATCTACCCCTGCAATATACTATATAATTATCCACTATCGTGCGTACAGAAACTTGAGATATATTATATGCCTCTGCAATCTTATATACCTGACAACCAATATACGTTCTACTCTCCATAAACTTAACCCAAAATATCAATTTCTCTTAACTTAATAAGGAACACTGTATCACTTTCCTGACCAAATTCATACTTTTCAAGAAATTTAGGACTTTCCAAAAAAGAAACTACATGGTCTATTGCACTCGATAATGCCTCAATTCTAAGAATATCGTTTGCATCTTCTAAATACTTATCACAATAAGCTTCAATAGTACTACCTATCTGATTATATTCATAACGCTCCTGTGGAGCATTATCCTTATGCTTACCCTGCTCCAATAAAACATTAAAAATTTTCATAGAACCTACCCCAAACAAAAGTAAATTTTCAACTACATAATACTTATTTATATATTACCAACACAAAAATAAAAGTAAGGTGATTTGCATCACCTTACCAAAAATGTTACACTACAATATAAAACTTAAACGTTGACTCCAGCTATAGAACCATTAATATTGTTTATAACCTTTATCGCTAACTCAGCCAAATTAAGACCGCAATCCATAAGAACTGAACTCATGAGAAGAACTGCACATACGGAGAAAACTATAATAAAGAATACCCTCTTCTTCAGATACTCAAATATTACACTTTTAGTCGGCATATCAGGCTGCTGTTGCTGTCCGCCCATTCCGCCTCCCATCATGCCTCCGCCCATCATGCCCATACCTCCCATGCCCATGCCTCCGCTCATACCGCCTGTCTGAGCTCCTCCAGCTTGACCATGTGATGCATAAGTATTAACACAGAAAACAGCTTCATCAGATACCCACTTCCGTCTAAGACCAGATTCAACTACCCCTCCAGCTTGACCTCCGCCAGCACCCATCATGCCGCCTCCCATCATACCGCCACGTCCGAAACCGCCCATGCCACCCATAGGCATGCCACCGCCAGCCTGTGCACCACCGCCAGCAAGCTCAGGATTTAACCAACCCCTGCAAAACGGCAAACCTATATAACACAAATCCAGCGCAGTTACAACGAATATTGCGGCACTTGCTACCATGATAATGCCACCAGCCATTGTTCCGAGAAAATTTACTATCGGATTTGCAACCGTACTTGCAGACTTCATATTATCACCAGTTACTGGTGTATAACCACGAAGATAATCCGATATTGCACCATCATCAGAATTATTCGAACCAGCCTCATAAGAACCAGATGTCTGTCCAGAACTCAAATCATCAAGACTGCCAGCAAATACGAACAATGACGTAGCATAAGTCATGAAACACATCAGAAAAAGCATCATTGCCACCCTACGTACTTCTGCCTTAACATTCATAAGTACTAATCTCCTTTCTATAAAATATTTACAAATTGCATTTAACTTAAAGTGAGATTAGCACAAACAAATTTAAACTTAATCTTCCACTATAGATGCACCCATACTTAAAAGAGCATCTATACTTACCGAACCCATCTGCTTTTTCGCATTTTCTACCCCTGTTTCATGCTCCTCCTTTGCACGCTCACGCATTACATTATCTGCAGTAGTTATTTCCTTAGTTATTTCCTTCTCAAGCGACAGTATCTCAGCATCAAAAACAGATTTCTGACTGGTCTGAAACTTTACATCAAAACCAGTGTACCCCAGCATCATAAGTTCCATCTCAAGATTATTTGTATTTAATGTCAATAATTTATTCAGCATACAAGCGACCTGTTCTACCCCTAGATTTCCAAACAAATCACGATACACAAGAACCTCACCTTCCGAAACACCTTCTACCTGTACACCATTTATAATGCATATACCGTTTCTGACAAATACACGCATTGAATTCAAAAACACGCCCAAATCCATCTTTGACTTTACATTATATATCAAATTAATATACTTGAGTGTATCATGACGGAATAATGCACTGAATATCTCGGCTATAAGCCTGTTTGATACCTCTTCAAATACTTTTGTAGCCTGCTCATACTTTGCACCACCCTGCTCCGTAACCACCTGATGGAGATTCTGCAATGCAAGCCTTATTGTGAACTCCGAACGATTTACAATGAACTTTAAGCCCTCCATATCATAATCAACTGACTCATTAATACATACCTTTTTTAATAAACCAGTAAGCTCATTTAATTTTGGCTTCTGCACATGTAACTGCAACTGACACCTGTTTCTTAATGTAGGTAACAGACGCTCTGGATTTGTTGTGCACAATACCATCAATACATTTTCTGGTGGTTCCTCGGCAGTTTTTAACAATCTGTTCTGCAAACCCTCACTTGCTGCATGAACCTCGTCAAATATGTATATCTTCCATTCATCACCAAATGTGGGAGTTTCCATATCAGCTACTATTGCATCCAAATCACGCTTGCCATTATTATCACCTATATTGATTTCACTCACATTAATTAAATTATCCGTATGACTCGTCAGAATATACTCATCTATATCCATACAATTCGCACATTTTCCACAGGCACCTAACTCGGGGTCACGCTCCTCACATTTATACTCCTTTACAAGCAATCTTGCAAATGTAGTCTTGCCACAACCACTATCACCATATAATAATATAACCTGTGGTCTTTTTCCTTCCCGTCTTAATGCACTCATTGCCGTAGCCTTGAGTTTATCATTTCCAATGTACCCCACTAATGTATTTGGTCTGTACTTTCTATGAAACGGTAAATTTTCGCCACTAGAAGAATATCCCATTCTAAATACTCCTTACTATCTCTTTCATTCCATACTACATCAATTATAAATTTTCACCACTAGAATTCCGTATAGAGTACACCAATAAACTTGAATTTTACTACTCCTTCCCTATTCTACTACCTTCTACCAAAAGTATCCAAGGGCTTAAATTCCCTGCTACGGACAGGTATGTAAATTTACCAGACTACGCTAGACTAGCTAAATGTAATCGTCTAGCCTCTTCCCTGATGTTGATAGCTGCATTCAAATCCCTATCTATTACCAGACCACATACAGGGCACTCATAAGTCCTATCCTCGAGAGTCATGTCCTGCTTACTCTTGCATCTACTACACATCTTGGTACTAGGAAAGTACCTATCAACTTGGTAGACAGGGATGCTATAACACGCTCCTTTATATCTTAACTGCCTGATGATTTCATAGAGTGCTACCTGTTGCATGGACTTGGCTACTCTATACTTCATTTTACCTCTAGCCTTCTGCTCTTTAAATCTTTCCCTAGACTTTAATCCTTTGATATCAATATCTTCTACCCCTATGAACTCTGGCTTGGTTCTCATCAGGTTCATAGTAAAGTTATGATAGTAAGTTGTCTTGATGTTATGAATACGTCTACTGATTAGATTTAATTCCTTTCTTAACTTCTCACTATTCTTAGTGTGAAGTACCTTTCCATTTGGTAATTTATTTATTTCTAGTTTCCTAGAATACTGTCGCTGTAACCTATTGTATTTCCTTACTAGTCTATTAAGCTCTGGCAGACACTTATTAGGATTCTTTAATTTATCCTCATTGGACAGAACTGCTAAATCCTTGACGCCCAAGTCTATCCCTAGACCATCTGTCGTGTCACCCTCTAAAGTACACTCAAAATTATTCACAATACTAAATGACAGATACCAATACTTGCCATCAAAAGTGACTCTTGGGTTACAATAACCTTCTATAGGATAATCACCCTGAATACATTTAATATACCCTATTCCAGTAATATTAACACTTTTAAAGTCATTACTAAACTTTAATCTATCTGTCCTTTGATAAAATGACAGCTTACTACATCGCTTACTTTTAAACTTAGGAAAACCAAATCCTGACTTCCATGCCCATATATAAGCATTCATTAAGTCCTTTGCTACTCTATTAGCACATGCATGTGGTAAATCTTGTAGCCAACTATAAGCATCTAAATATTTTATGTACTTATAATATTCAAATAAACCATTTAAATTAGTTCTAATATCCTCTTCATGATATGCTCTCTCAGCTTCAGCTAATAATATATTATATAAACCCCTAGAGTGGTCTGCAAACTTGTATAGAAGTTTAATCTGTGTCTTGTTTGGCTTTAATCTAATCTTGTATCCTATGGCATCTAACATTTTATCACCTCCTTATATAATAAAATACCTTCATTAAATTTACACTTTTCAAACCATTTACTACCACTTTTATCAAAATAACCCACGCTGAATCCCCCTTACTATTTTAGCATACCTTTGTATTACATCTTCTAAATCTTTATAAACAATGCCAACAAATGGGTACTTTCCATCAACTAAAATATAAACTCCATTTATTAACAAATCATAAAAGAAATCCAATGTACAAAATGCACCATTAAAATAAACTAGCTTTAAATATTTTCTGTCTCCTGATATAAATGTTATTATTATCAAAATAATAAACAAGACCATATACATTAAACCTACCAAATTTGGGAGTTTTAGATAGCTCAAGTATAACTACATGATATTTATGTGCTACAGCACTTCTTATATACAAGTAGAATAATCTGCAAGTATTACACAATACCAGACTCCATAATAATATCATAAAAAGCAAAATAGGTGAATGACCAGCAAAAAACTCAATACAAGACCAAACCACACTGCACAAATATAGATATCCATCTTCAACATACTATTAAAGTATTCCACAAAACTCAAATCTAACATAATAATTTATACGCTTTCACACAATATTTAAGTCTTTCAATATCTATTTTATTAAATGGTAACATGGCGTTATTCTTATTGACGTAGACTGGCATTGTCCTGTACAATACGTTATCCTCATTTTCCAAATATAGAAAATCAAAAATATCAAACTCTCTCAGGCACGCATTTTTTCCATCAAACATACATACACTGACAACAAGATTTCTATACTTGAAAAAACCAGCCGTATAACTTGTAACATATGTAACCCTGCCAAAAAATATGCTGTCTGAAACATTACATAAACGCTGTCTTACTACCCCTGACCAAGGTATTCGCGACAACATGAATATTAGACCAGCTACCACAACTACAAATGCTACCTTACTACCTATTGCTATTAATCCCATAATGCACAAAACACAACCAGCAAAAATTATGGAAAACCACAACTTAAAAACTCTCAATACCGCTTTCTGTACCATTATCATACTATCTAAATAATAAGTTTCATCAAACTTCATACAACTTATAACCTGCCTTCTAGCCTTGCGCGTAAAATATACTTTCCAAGATACCTGTCGCGGGCATCAGAATCTACCCCTAAATGCTCTAACTCTACAAGCATAACTCTCATAAAATCATTCAAGCCCCTTCCATTCCAAGCAAGATAACACTGCTCTATAAGTGAACTCTTAGATGGCTCAACTGTATCCTTGTGCACAATCACAAGATTATCATCTACATCGCAATTAAAACCAAATAGCCTGAATCTTTCCGCAAAACCACGTACTTTAGAATCTGTACTTACAATATGAATCTCACAATCAGCACTACCAAAATTAAGACCTTTTATTCTTGTGCCAAAAAACAATAACAAATCATAATTATCCTTGATATTTCCGACAACTGGGAACTCATAATTTGTATCTATGCTCACAGCCTTATTGGAGAAATAGTAGACTAAATAAGTGCCTTTCTCATAATTGGGGTAAATCTTATATTGGTCAGCACTATTAAATAAATCTACAAAATAGATATGCTTTGGTGAAGAAAATATATCTCCTACCACAGTAGGCTTCTCCTGAAAATCCCATTCATCTACTCCTGACTCTGGAATTAGTGTATCACATTCTTCCAAATCCTCCTCAGAGTACTTTAAATTATCCTCTTCTAATTCCTCTTCTTTCCCAGTATCTTTCCCCAAACCCTCTAAATAACCTTTATCAGAAGTCTTCTTATCAACATCTACCCCTTGCTCTTCTACTTTTTTCATCATGTTTAATCCTTTCTTCTCTGAAATAAAATTTACTAAGTTATTCACTGAACATATAATCTCTTCACTTGTACCATACCAAACATTACATAAAAGATTACCTATGTAGTCTCTAAACCTAACCTCTTCTATAAATAAAAGACTATTTATAATGTACTGTGCTCTTGTAATTACTTCCGTAGGGTCTTCGATAGTCCCTTTAAACTTATACTTACTGGCATTATCAATCCTGCAAATATCTACCCCTTGCTCTAACCAGAAATTTACTACATGATTAAATCCTTTATCCTTACTTACTATCACATAACTATCATTAGACAAAGCATAAACCATATTCTCACTTATAACCTTGCCAAGAACAGTATCCAATATAAAATCCAGTGCATTTCTACCCACTATATCTAAATTATACACCTCAAGCCGTGGTGTCGCCTTGGTAGCCCGTCTGTATGTATGATTACAGAAATAATAGAAATATGCCCAATCTTCATTAAAATATTGTGAACTACCAACATTTTCACAATCTACAAAGAAATGAACGCTACGCATAATATCTCCTTTTAAATTTTTATAGTGTATATACCCCATATAGACACCTATCTGGACAATAAAAAAGGACAACCCTTTCGAGCTGTCCTCCTGACTAAAGTATATTATAATCTGTGAACTACTTCGCCTACTGCACCTTGTTTGCATCCCTGTCTGCAAAGTAAGAACGGAACGCTGCCGCCAGATTTGCGGATGCCTCTGAACCACCAGATTTCTTTGCGCTGGTTTTCTTCATGCTGATCTTGTTGTAAATCATACCAAACTTCTCTGCGTACTCAGGCTTAATCTTCGGTGTACCCTTACTGCCGTTCTCAGTTCCAATCATATCGGCAATCATTTCCATATTCTCTTTTACAGAACCGCCACCAAGCAGTTTCAGGATAGGGAACGGAATCTGTCTACTCTCAGAAGATGCGCCACCGATGGAAACCACTCTTCCTTCACCAGTGAACTTACCTGCAAATTTACTATCTGTGATGAACATTGCCATCTCAGGAATGTTAAGAGCAACAACCTCGCCTGCCTTATGCGGAATCATTGTTTTCTTTGTTCCATCATAATCAATCAAATCTTTCCAATCAGCCTTGAGCGGAGCTTCAGGCACTTCCATATCCTCAAGCAGTTTAACCTTATATCCAACAACAGTCTTAGACGGAACTGCTTCTTTCTTTGCCTGTCTAGACTGATTCTTGTTCGGGTCACCCAACGCGCATACAAATGCAACTTTAGCTGACATTGAACCCTCGATTGCTTTCTCATCGTCTGTCATCTTCTGACGAATAGCTGCACCTTTCATGCTAAACGGAGATACCTTACCACCGCCTACTTTCTTAGTACCTGTACCTGCTGCTGGAGCCTCCTGCGGAGTTGCTGAAGCCTGATTTTTCTCTTTTTCCATCTTCTCAATTTCTTTTGAAATCATACCTTTTTCCTCCTAATATAATATAAATTTATGATAAACTTTTGTAAAGTTTATTTCGATGATGTTATCATAACTCTTTAACACCTGACTGTCAATACTTTTTTCAAAACTTTTTAAAAATTTTTTAACTCAAAAAGTTATCCACATTATCCACTGAGTTATCCACTTTCAAATAACATATCTGCCAGCCACTTTTCGCTAAACACATTTAAAAGCTTAACACATAATACCTCATACGTCAATACTTTTTCCAAAACTTTTCAAATTTTTATAAAACTTATTTGGATTTGATTAAATCAAAAATTTTCGTCATTAACACCACTCCAATAAACAAACATTTGTTCCTGACAACTCATTGATAAGTTTATAAATATCACTACCTAACATATTTGAAAATGAACTCATTATTCCATTAAAATCACCTTGCGAATAAAGATTCAAAATCCATACCATCATTTTATGTGTAATAGGAATCTCAATCCAATAGTCCCAACAGTACCAAGAAAATAATGCCCCATCTATTGTCTTTGTCATCTTTATTTTATTATTACCGTTCTGCTCAACAAGTACCTTTATAAAACCATGCATCTCTACATTTAAAACAAAAGTAAAAACTACCCCATCTATATTATAATGAAAAAGTCCCTTTCTATAAAAAAGTTAGTAAAAAACTCAATGGTAGATGTATGGGAGGATTTTTATTATAC
>ERZ779637.353-NODE-353-length-32077-cov-10.742208_pt1 | contig 32077 bp, 26 predicted proteins | sample MGYA00514196_ERZ779637 | MGnify/ENA primary metagenome ERZ779637 (study PRJEB29562, sample SAMEA4376700) | mouse gut metagenome | isolation source: Cecum | study: EMG produced TPA metagenomics assembly of the A DSS colitis mouse model was used to assess the...
GTGGCAAAGGCGATGAAGGACTGGGCGGTGGAGAACGGCGCGACACACTATACGCACTGGTTCCAGCCCCTTACAGGCATCACCGCAGAAAAGCATGACGCTTTCGTGTCCCATCCCGACGAGCTGGGCAAGATGCTGACCGAGTTTTCCGGTAAAGAGTTAATCAAGGGTGAACCGGATGCATCCTCCTTCCCTTCGGGCGGTTTGCGGGCGACTTTTGAGGCGAGAGGCTACACCGCATGGGATATCACGTCCCCCGCGTTTTTGAAGGAGTCCGGCTGCGGCACGATTCTCTGCATTCCCACCGCGTTCTGCTCCTACACGGGCGAGGCGCTGGATAAAAAGACGCCGCTGCTTCGTTCCATGGAGGCGTTGAGCGAGCAGGCGCTGCGTATCGTGCGGCTGTTCGGCAACACGGGGGCAACCAAGGTGACCGCCTCTGTCGGCCCGGAGCAGGAATACTTTTTGGTAGATAAAGACTTATATATGAAGAGAACAGACCTGATGTTTGCGGGACGTACCCTTTTCGGCGCGCCGGCTCCCAAAGGGCAGGAGATGGAGGATCATTACTTTGGTGTCATCCGTGAGCGCGTAGGCGCATACATGAAGGATTTGAACGAGGAGCTGTGGAAGCTCGGCGTGACGGCCAAGACCCAGCACAACGAGGTGGCGCCCGCGCAGCATGAGCTTGCGCCGATCTATGAGACGGCAAACATTGCGGTAGACCACAACCAGATCGTTATGGAGACGATGAAGCGGGTGGCCGTGAAACATAACATGCGTTGCTTATTACATGAAAAACCCTATGCGGGCGTGAACGGTTCCGGCAAGCATGACAACTGGTCGATCACCACGGACAACGGCGTGAACCTGTTGGATCCCGGCGATACGCCCAACGAGAACGTGCAGTTCCTGCTGGTGCTCGCCTGCATTATGCGGGCAGTGGACAGACATGCAGACCTGCTGCGCCAGTCCGCTTCCGACGTGGGAAATGACCACAGACTTGGTGCGAACGAGGCGCCTCCGGCAATCATTTCCATTTTCCTGGGCGAGCAGCTTGAGGATGTGGTGACACAGCTGATTGAGACGGGTGAGGCAACCTCTGTCAAGGAGGGCGGCAAGCTTCTCACGGGCGTGAGCACCCTGCCCGATTTCCAGAAGGACGCGACAGACAGAAACAGGACGTCGCCCTTTGCCTTCACGGGCAACAAGTTCGAGTTCCGTATGGTAGGCTCGGCGGATTCCATTGCAAGCCCGAATACCACGCTGAACGCCATCGTAGCGGAAGCTTTCTGTGAGGCGGCTGACATTCTGGAAGCTGCGGACAACAAGGAGCTGGCGATCCACGACCTGATCAAGAAATATATGACAGAACACCAGAGAATCATCTTCAACGGCAACGGTTACTCCGACGAGTGGGTGGCGGAGGCCGAAAGAAGAGGGCTTCCGAACATTAAGTCCATGATTGAAGCGGCGGGCACCCTGACCACCGACAAAGCGGTGAAGCTGTTTGAGAAGTTCCACATCTTCACGGAGGTGGAGCTGGAGTCCCGCGAGGAGATCATTTACGAAACCTACGCGAAATCTATTAACATAGAGGCGCTTACCATGATTGATATGGCGGGCAAGCAGATTATCCCTGCGGTTGTCCGTTACACGAAGGTGCTTGCGGACACGGTGAACGCGGTGAAGACAGCGGGTGCGGACGCGGCCACGCAGGATGAGATGCTGCAGGTAGTCGGTGAAAAGCTGACGGCGATGCAGACGGCTCTCGAGAAGCTGAAAAAGGCGGAAAAAGAGGCTTCTGCCATGGAAGACGCGAAAGCGCAGGCGTTCTTCTACAAAGACACGGTGAGGGCGGCCATGGATGAGCTGCGCGCTCCGGCGGATGAGCTGGAAATGATCGTGGATAAGGAATATTGGCCGATTCCGACCTATGGCGAACTGATGTTTGAGATTTAATTGAAAATTTTTTAAAAAAAATGGAAAAAGGGGCTTGCCAAATGTCCCTTTTTCCGCTATAATCGTTAATTGTCAATGGGCTATCGCCAAACGGTAAGGCAACGGACTCTGACTCCGTCATTTCAAGGTTCGAATCCTTGTAGCCCAGTTAATAAAACCCTGATGAAAACATTCATCGGGGTTTCTTTGGCTTATGGAATCGCGGTGGAGGCAAAGGCAGTCGTGCCGGAAAAGCCGGATGCCGCGCTGTCCGAGACAGATATCTGCCTGATTGTCGGAAATTTGATGGACAACGCAATAGAGGCATGTATGAAGATACAGCAGGAGGGGCAGCGCTTTATCCGCTTCTACATGGATATCCTGAAGGGACAGCTCTACATCTACATGATAAATGCAATGGGAGAAAATCCGAAAAGAGCGGGCGGTGTATATATCCCACGGGCTCTCGTCCTGCCGTTTCTGCAAGAAAATAGCGGTTTTCCGTGAAGGAGAGCTGGTGCAGATGGGGAGCTACGAAGAACTTGTGGCGGACAAGAACGGGAAATATCATGAGCTGTGGCGCGCGCAGGCGCAGTATTTATGAGACGGATGAAATGGGGCAGCCAGATTCTTATTTTAGAATCTGGCTATCGCGCTTTTTGAAAGAAAGTGTTATACTATACGCGTATCAGTTGAGCGGCGCGCAGATTTAGGGTTCGCATAGCGGGCAGACGCGGCGGGAGGATATATGACAGATTTGACGGATCGCCTTTGGGCGGGTGACAGTCTTTCCGACGACGAGTGGCGGTATCTCATCGAAGGCGATTACGAAAAACAAGCGCTATTTCATGAGGCGGACAAAGCGCGCAGGCGGTATTATGGGACGGACGTCTACATCAGGGGGTTGATTGAAATATCAAACTTCTGCAGAAATGACTGTCTCTACTGCGGTATCCGCCGGAGCAATGCGAACGTATCGCGCTACAGGCTTACGGAAGCGGAAATTCTCGCCTGCTGCGGGCAGGGTTATGCGTTGGGCTTTCGCACCTTTGTGCTGCAGGGCGGCGAGGATGCTTACCACATCACAGCGTGGGTGGCAGGGGTGGTGTCCGCTATCAAAGAGAAATATCCCGACTGTGCGGTGACGCTCTCTCTGGGGGAACGGCCGCGCAGGGATTATGAAATCTGGTATCAGGCGGGGGCTGACCGGTATTTGCTGCGGCATGAAACGGCGACCCGCTCTCATTACGAAAAGCTGCACCCGCCGGAACAGGCTTATCTGCGGCGCATGGAATGCCTGCGGAATCTGAGAGAAATCGGTTATCAGACCGGGGCGGGCTTTATGGTGGGCTCCCCTTTTCAGGGAACGGAGGAGCTGATCGCGGATATGCGGTTTTTGCAGGAGTTCCGGCCTGAAATGGTGGGAATCGGGCCGTTTATTCCCCATCGCGACACGCCTTTTTCGGGATATCCGGCGGGAAGCCTAGAGCGCACGCTCATCATGGTAGCGCTTACCAGACTGACACTGCCGAAGGCGCTGATTCCCGCCACTACGGCGCTTGGCACCATTTATCCGCTAGGGCGGGAGATGGGTCTGAAAGCCGGTGCGAACGTCGTTATGCCGAATCTGTCCCCCGCAAATGTGCGCGGACAGTACAGTCTATATGACAATAAAGCGTGTACCGGGCAGGAAGCGGCGGAAGGGCTGACGGCGCTTAAGGAGAGTGTGGTGCAGGCTGGGTATCGCGTGGTGGAGAGCCGGGGAGACGCGGTGCAGACGGAGTGACGGTCTGCTGAGAAGGTTATGGCGGCGTAGGGCGATAAAAGACGTGGGATAGAAATCCGCGGCGGGTGTCTGAATGAAATAACGGTAGTTATAAAATAAGGGCCGGGCTGCCTGAAAGTATGAGGAGAATGCAGGCTGGCGGCGATCATCGCGGAAAGAAGGTAAAATAAAATGTACGATCCGAAATCATTGTGTGCAGACGATTTTATCAACCATGAGGAAATCCTTGAAACGCTGAAATACGCGGAGGAAAACAAGGATAACAAAGCCCTCATCAACGAGATTCTGGACAAGGCAAGACCCAGAAAAGAGGGAAATTCCACGGTATGCGCGGGCCTTTCCCACAGGGAGGCATCGGTTCTTCTGGCATGTGAGGACAAGGAGATACTGGAAAAAATTTACGCCTTGGCGGAGGAGATCAAGCTGGCCTACTACGGCAACCGTATTGTGATATTCGCGCCGCTCTACCTGTCCAATTATTGTGTGAACGGCTGCGTTTACTGTCCGTATCACATGAAAAATAAAAATATCTCCAGAAAGAAGCTGACCCAGGAGGAAGTGAAGCAGGAAGTGATCGCCTTGCAGGATATGGGCCACAAGCGTCTGGCGATCGAGGCGGGGGAAGACCCGGTCAACAATCCCATTGAGTATATTCTGGAATGCATTAAAACGATCTATTCCATCAACCATAAAAACGGCGCGATCCGTCGCGTCAATGTAAATATTGCCGCAACTACGGTGGAGGAGTACCGTATGCTCAAGGAGGCGGGCATCGGCACTTATATTCTCTTTCAGGAGACGTACCACAAGGAAAGCTATCTGAAACTGCATCCAACAGGGCCAAAGCACGATTACAATTACCACACGGAAGCTATGGATCGCGCTATGGACGGCGGGATTGACGACGTGGGGCTGGGCGTGCTTTTCGGTCTGGAACTGTACAAATACGAGTTTGCCGGGCTTCTCATGCACGCGGAGCATCTGGAGGCGGTTCACGGGGTAGGGCCCCATACGATCAGCGTGCCGCGTATCAAACACGCTGACGATATCGACCCCTCGGCCTTTGATAACGGCATTGACGACGAGATTTTTGCAAAGCTCTGCGCGCTGATCCGCATTGCGGTTCCCTACACGGGCATGATTATTTCCACAAGGGAGAGCCAGGCGGTGCGGGAGAAGGTGATCCGCTTGGGCGTGTCCCAGATTTCCGGCGCGTCCCGGACCTCCGTGGGCGGTTATACGGAGGAGGAGCGGCCCACCGATACGGAGCAGTTTGACGTTTCCGATCAGCGGACGCTGGACGAGGTCATCAAGTGGCTGATGGAGCTGGGGTATATCCCTTCCTTCTGTACGGCCTGTTACCGCGAGGGCAGGACGGGCGATCGTTTTATGAGCCTGTGCAAGACGGGGCAGATTCAAAACTGCTGTCATCCCAACGCGCTGATGACACTGAAGGAGTACCTGATGGACTACGCCTCCGAGGAGACGAAGGCCATCGGTGAGGCATTGATACAGGCGGAGCTTGCGAACATCCCCAGGGAACAGGTGCGGGAGATCGCGAAGGATCATCTGGCGAAGATTGAGGAAGGGATCAGGGACTTCCGGTTCTAGCGAGGAAAATTCCTTCGGAATTATCCTCTCGAGCTTCGCTTCGCGAATCTCGGCACTTTAGCTGAAAGGATGACGGATATGGGGATGAACAACACCCCCGCGGGGGAGCGGGTACATATCGGCTTTTTCGGAAGGCGCAACGCGGGCAAGTCCAGTCTGCTCAATGCGGTGACGGGACAGGAGCTGGCGGTGGTGTCGGAAGTGCGAGGAACCACTACCGACCCCGTATATAAGGCGATGGAGCTTCTGCCGATGGGCCCGGTCATGCTGATTGACACACCTGGTTTTGATGACGAGGGGGCGCTTGGGGAACAGCGGGTAAAGAAGACAAAACAGGTGCTGGAAAAGACGGATATCGCGGTGCTGGTTGTGGACGCAGCAGAGGGGGTGTCCGGCTGCGACGAGGAGTTGATCGCACTTTTTAAGGAGCGGGAGGTACCGCTTATTATAGTGGTTACGAAGTCCGATATATGGGACTCTGAAAATGATATCGTGAAATCGGATATTTTTCCTGAAACGGCAGGCAAATGTTCGGAGAAATCAGATGCGGTGCGCGACAGCGCGAAGCTGCGAGCGGACGGACATTATGAAAGTAACAGCACGGATTTGCCAGTGGGCGGCCGGGCGAAGGATTTGGATGGAAATAACATAGAGAGTGCTATATATGTGAGCGTAAAAACAGGCGCGGGCATTCACGAATTGAAAGAAAAACTGGCGGTGATACTCCCGGATAGGGAAGAGCGACACCTTGTGGCGGATTTGGTGAAGCCTATGGACGTGGTAGTGCTGGTGGTGCCTATTGATTCGGCGGCGCCCAAAGGCAGGCTGATCCTGCCCCAGCAGCAGGCCATACGGGATCTTTTGGAGGCGGGGGCGGTTCCTGTGGCAGTGCGGGAGACGGAGCTTGCGGAGGCGCTTAACAAGCTTGCGGAGAAGCCTGCGCTTGTCATCACGGACAGTCAGGCGTTCGAGGAGGTTGCGGCTATCGTGCCGGAGGATATCCCTCTTACTTCCTTTTCCATTCTGATGGCGCGCTACAAAGGTTTCTTAAAAATAGCGGTGGAAGGCGTGCGGGGGATCGACGGCCTGAAGGACGGTGACCGCGTGTTGATTGCCGAAGGCTGCACCCATCACAGACAATGCGACGATATCGGGACGGTGAAAATTCCCCGTTTTCTGAAAAAGTATACAGGAAAGAATGTTATCATAGAAACGGCTTCGGGTACGGGCTTTCCCGAAGACCTGACGGCTTATGCGCTTGTGATTCATTGCGGCGGCTGTATGCTGAACGAGCGGGAGGTATTGCGGCGGATGCGTTTTGCGCAAAGGCAGGGCGTGCCTGTGACGAACTACGGCATTGCCATTGCGCAGATGAAGGGGATTCTTGAGAGGAGCGTTGCGCCGCTGCAGTTGCTGTGAAGCCGGAGGGTGAATCGTGGCAATGTGCCTTTATGAGAGACACGGGAAAGCTTATGTGCGCATGCGCCGCCCTGAGACAGATATGGCGGAAAACGACGTTGACGGAGAGGCTAAGTTATGTATACATTTGGCGGAAGAATACGTTACAGCGAGGTGGGTGAGGACGGTCTCTTAAACCTGCAGTCCCTGCTGAACTATTTTCAGGACTGTTCTACCTTTCACTCTGAGGACATCGGGCTGGGACTGGAATATATGGATAAAATCGGGCAGGTGTGGCTTTTGTCCGCGTGGCAGATTTGCATCGGGCGGTACCCGAAGTACGGCGAACAGATAGTAGTTGGCACGGCTCCCTATGAGTTTCGCGGTTTTATGGGGCTGCGCAACTTTCTGATGCGGACGAAGGAGGGCGAGGCGCTGGCTTGGGCCAATTCCATATGGACGCTGATGGACAGGGAAAAAATGCGCCCCGTAAAGCCGAATGGGGATATGATTGCGGGCTATGTGCCGGAGGAAAGATATCCCATGGATTATGCGCCCAGAAAGATTGCAATGCCCACAGACGGACAGCCGATGGAGGCATTTACGGTCAAACCGCACCATCTGGACACAAACCATCATGTCAATAACGGGCAGTATGTGCGCATGGCAATGGACTGTATTCCGGGCGGGTTTAAGATCGGGCAGCTTCGCGTGGAATATAAGAGCCAGGCGCTGCTGGGGGACGAGATTTATCCCGTGATGGCGGATGGGGCGGATGGGAGACTGTACACGGTTTCCCTGAACGGGGCGGACGGCAGCCCATACAGTGTGGTGGAGTTTCGTTCGCCAGCTTAGCCAGACATGCACAGGGCAGGCAAGCCGTGCTCGCACGAGCCTGACGGTCATACGAATGTCTGAGGGAGCGCCATCTTAATGAGCCGATTGAGCTCTGCACAATCTGAGCTCTGCATAATCTGAGCTTGTGAAGCGGCGGAGAGCGCTGAAAGCGCGATTTTGTGAATGGCGCATGCTGAGCGTCCGGAGCAGGCAAGCCATTCGCATGACGGCAAATCGCACCGACACGAATTTTGAAAGGAAGAAAACGATGATTCAACTAGGGGAAATACAGACCTTAAAGATAATAAAGCAGGTAGAATTCGGCGTTTACCTGTATGATGGAGCAAATACGGAAGAACGGGTTCTCCTGCCGAAAAAACAGGTGCCGGAGGGCGCGGCGAACGGTGACGAGGTAGAGGTCTTTGTGTACCGCGATTCCAAGGACAGGCTGATAGCCACCACGAACAGGCCGAAGATCACTCTGCACGGCGTGGAGAGACTGCGGGTAGCGCAGGTGGGAAAGATCGGCGCCTTTCTGGATTGGGGGTTGGAGAAAGAGCTGCTTCTGCCCTTTAAGGAGCAGACCAAAAGGGTGTCCGCCGGGGAGGAGTGTCTTGCGGCGCTCTATATTGATAAGTCGGACAGGCTCTGTGCCACCATGAATGTATATCCTTATTTGAAAAATAACAGTAGTTACAAAAAGGATGACAGGGTAAATGGCACGGTCTATGAAATCAGTCCGAATTTCGGCGCGTTTGTGGCGGTGGACGATCAGTATTCGGGGCTGATTCCGAAGCGGGAGCTTTACGGGAACGTTGCGGTTGGAGATACTGTAAACGCCCGCGTCACGGCGGTGAAGGAGGATGGGAAGCTGGATCTGAGTATTCGGGAAAAGGCGTATCTGCAGATTGCGGGGGACGCGGAGAAGGTGATGCATGTGATTGACAGTTTTGGCGGCGCGCTGCCCTTTAACGATAAGGCGTCGCCCGAGGTGATCCGCCGGGAGATGCAGATGAGCAAAAATGAGTTCAAGCGGGCGGTAGGAAATTTGTTAAAGGCGGGTAAAATTACGATAACGGAGAAAGCGATAAGACGCAATGACGAGTAAAAGAGCGAATTGGTTGTTTCTGACTATCATACTGGTGCATTTTGGGGTAGTGGCATTCCTGATATTCTGGGGATCGCTTCTTCCGGACAGCATTGTTTTGAATTTTCTGCTGAGTCAGGGGATACTGATCATACCGACGATTATCTTCCTGCTGATTTTTGAGCGCAGGGAGCGGCCACCCGTGCCGCAGACGGGAACGTTTATGTCGAATGAGCCGCCTGCGCCGCAGATGCCGATACAGCCGATGCCGGGAACAGGCGCACCGCTCGTGCCAAATGCGATGCCGATGGCGGGGGTGCAGTCCGCGCCCGGTGCGTCCCGGTCGTTCGAGGCGGCGGCGTTTCACAGGGTTAAAATTTCTACCCTGCTGATGATTACCCTCTGCACCTTTCTGATTTCGCCGCTGGTGACGGTGCTCAATGTATTGACTATGTTTTTTACAGACAATGCGGTGGCGGCTCTGGAGGGAGATATCATAAGTACGCCCTTCCCCGTGATGCTCTTTATGATTGGAATATTTGGGCCTTTCTGTGAGGAATTTGTTTTCCGGGGCGTGATATACGGAAGTTACAGGAGAAATGGGCAATATAACAATAACATGCGTTATCAGAAGAACCGTGGCAATGGAATCTCGGCGGTTCTGCTGTCAGCGTTTCTTTTCGGACTGATGCATATGAATTTTAATCAGGCGCTTTACGCTTTTGCAATCGGGATTTTTCTGGCGCTATTGGTGGAGGCGGCGGGGAGCCTGTGGGCGTCTGCCTTCTGCCATATGTTTTTCAATTCCTGCCAGGTCGTGCTGATGTATGTGTCGGAAAGTGTTTTGGACAGTATATACGGACACGCCGTGAATGAAGCGGCGGAGCAGCTGTCCACCCAGGATCTTCTGGCGGCGCTCTCTGTATATCTGGTGATCGCGGCGGTCGCGACGCCGATTGCGGGCTGCGTGATCGTGTGGATTGCGAAGAACGAGGGACGGCAGGAAGCCTTTAGAGAGCTGTTTCAAAGGAGCGGGCACACGGCCGTACAGAGGATGCGGCAGCCGAATGTGCCGATGCCGCCACAGTCACAGCCTGTACAGTGGAGCCAACCGGCATCGCCCCGGCAAATGCCCGGGATGCCGCAGCCGCCACGATCCGCACAGTGGAGCCGGCCGATACCACCGCCGCCTGTACAGCCGGCGCAATGGAATCAGCCAATGCCACAGCAGCCTGTACAGTGGAATATGTCGGAGCCGCCCCGCACCGACTATCTGCTGAGTGTGCCGCTGATTATAGCGGTGGTGCTCTGCCTGGGGTATATGAGTCTGGAGTTGTTTTTGGTCTGAGGGGCTTTTTGACTCTGCCTATACGCATAGGCAGATCGGGATGCTCGCCGTAAGCCTTCCCAAGCATGCCCTCATGCAAGCATGGCGCCTGCTTTGTAAGCCTTCCGGCTCTGCCTATACGCATAGGCAGATCGGGATGCTTCGCATCCCTCACTCGCGTTGCTCGCCGTAAGCCTTCCCAAGCATGCCCTCATGCAAGCATGGTGCCTGCTTTGTAAGCCTTCCGGCTCTGCCTATACGCATAGGCAGATCGGGATGCTTCGCATCCCTCACTCGCGTTGCTCGCCGTAAGCCTTCCCAAGCATGCCCTCATGCAAGCATGGTGCCTGCTTTGTAAGCCTTCCGGCTCTGCCTATACGCGCAAAAAATAACGGCCCGGAAGGGCCGTTATTTTCGCTTAGACTGTCATATCAAAGTTTCCGCCGATGTGGGGATTGACGGACAGTTCCATCGCCGCCGCATCCATCATGCCGACAACCTGACTGCCTGTGGTTTCCGCCTGATCCAGAGACTTGGCAAGCATTGCTACGCTGTAGGCGTCATTTGTTTTGGCGCTGGACATGGCCATAGATAATCCTGCAATATCCATAAAAATCACCAACCTTTCTTCATCGCTTATTTTACCACATCTCTGTTTCGGGTAACAATATGCAATTTTAACAATGCCATGAAATACTTAAAAACGTCAAAAACTTAAAAAAATACACAAAAAATTCACGAATGCAGGTAGATTTTTTTGTAAATATAGATTAAAATAGAATCTAGCTTTTGCTTTTTAGAAATTATGGGGCTGAAAGGCATAGTGAATTGTTACGAAACATAAGAGGGGTGGGGGAATGATTTCAAATCAGATTTTGCAGAACACGATAGAAGGTCTGAAAGCTATTGCCAGAGTGGAGCTCTGTGTTATGGACGTGGACGGGAAGGCGGCGGCCATGACGACGGAGGAAATGGAGCGCTGCGGCAGGGCGGCGGCGGAATTCGCGGAATCCCCGGCGGATTCGCAGGAGATTCAGGGATACCAGTATTTTAAAATTTTTGATGAGCAGCAGCTTGAGTATATTTTGGTGGCAGGCGGTGTGGGTGAGGACGTCTACATGGTGGGAAAGATGGTGACGTTCCAGATTCAAAACCTGTTGATTGCCTACAAGGAGCGGTTTGACAAGGATAACTTTGTGAAGAATCTGCTTCTGGATAATCTGCTTCTGGTGGATATATACAGCCGCGCGAAAAAGTTACATATTCAGACGGATGTCAGGCGGGTGGCGCTCATTGTGGAGACGGACAATGTCAAGGACTGCAATGCCCTTGAAAGTGTGCGGGCTTATTTCGGCGTGAATAATAAGGACTTCATCACAGCTGTGGACGAGAATAACGTCATTGTGGTGAAGGATCTGTCCGAGGATGACAGCCCTCGGGAGATTGAGCGGTGCGCCGGAGCGGTGGCGGCTTATCTGCGAAAGGAGAGTTTTAAGAATGTCCGCGTTGCTTATGGCACGGTGGTAAACGAGATCAAGGGCGTGAGCAGTTCTTATAAAGAGGCGAAGATGGCGCTGGACGTGGGAAAGATTTTCTTTGGCGAGCGCGACGTTATCGCTTACAGCGAGCTGGGAATCGGACGTCTGATCTACCAGCTGCCGATTCCCCTTTGCAAGATGTTTATCAAGGAGATTTTTGACGGCAAAAGTCCTGATGAGTTCGACGAGGAGACGCTTGTCACCATCAATAAATTTTTCGAGAACTCCCTGAACGTATCAGAGACTTCCAGACAGCTCTTTATCCACAGGAATACGCTGGTTTACCGCTTGGATAAGCTGCAGAAGAGCACGGGCCTTGACCTGCGTATATTTGAGGATGCCATCACATTTAAAATTGCGCTGATGGTGGTAAAATATATGAAGTATATGGAATCGTTCGAGTTCTGATATTTGGAGAGAAGGATATGGTAGAAATCATGACAGACAAACAGTTTGATAAAATCATTAAAATGATTTCCATGATTTTGGATGGATGTAAGGACTTAGAGGAAGCGAAAAAGAAACTCAATGAGTTATCTGACAATGCGGATAAGAAAACGGAAGAAAAGTAGGAGAGAGGAAACGTGGCAGTAAAGAAGAGAAGAAAAGTCCCCGCGGTGGAAAATGAGATCATTAACCTGACGAATGTGAGCAAGGCTTACTCAACCGGTGCGCCGGCCCTGAAGGATGTGAACCTTCATATCAGCAGGGGTGAGTTTGTCTTTATCGTGGGAGACAGCGGATCGGGAAAATCTACCCTGATTAAGCTTCTCTTAAGAGAGCTTACCATCAGCAGCGGCTATATTAATGTGATGGGCTATGATCTTTCCAAGATCAAGCACAGAAAAATCCCGAAATTCAGAAGAAACTTGGGGATTGTGTTTCAGGACTTCCGCCTTTTGAAAGACAGGAACGTCTATGAGAACGTGGCTTTTGCCCAGCGCATTATCCAGAAGTCAAATAAGGAAATTAAGAAAAATGTGCCCAGCATTTTAGCCATTGTGGGACTTGCGGGCAAATATAAGGCGAAGCCCAGACAGCTTTCCGGTGGTGAACAGCAGAGAGTGGCGCTGGCCCGCGCGCTTGTAAACCAGCCGACGATTCTTTTGGCGGACGAGCCTACGGGTAATCTGGATCCCAAAAATTCATGGGAGATTATGAAGCTTTTGGAGCAGATCAATGAAAACGGAACGACTGTTATCGTTGTTACCCACAACCGTGAAATTGTGAACGCGATGCAGAAGCGCGTGGTAACCCTGCGCCGCGGCGTTATTATCAGCGACGAGGAAAAGGGAGGGTACATCGATGAGGATTAGTACATTTTTTTATACGCTCAAGCAAGGCTTCCGTAATATTTTCAGAAACAAGCTCTTTTCGCTGGCGTCGATTGCAACGATCGCGGCCTGCCTTTTTCTTTTTGGTATTTTTTACGCGATTTTAGCGAATTTCCAGCATATCGTGAAGAACGCGGAGGAAGGCGTCTCCGTCTGGGTGTTCTTTGATGAGGGCATTGAGGACATCAGGATACAGCAGATTGGCGATATGATTGCGAAGCGGCCCGAGGTGGCGAAGATGGAGTTTATTTCCGCGCAGGAGGCGTGGGAGAGCTTCCGGGATGAGTATCTGGGCGAGTACGGCGACGGTTTTACAGAGAACCCGCTGGAAAATTCCGCTAACTATCAGGTATATCTGAATGATGTGTCCATGCAGTCTGCACTGGTGACTTATCTGGAATCCATAGACGGCGTGCGGATGGTTAACCGCTCGGAGCTGGTAGCCACCACTCTGACCGGAGTTAACGCGCTGATTGCCTATGTTTCTGTCGGCATTATTGCGATTCTTCTGGCGGTATCCATCTTCCTGATCAGTAATACCGTGGCGATCGGCATTTCTGTGCGCAAAGAGGAGATTAATATTATGAAATACATAGGGGCCACCGATTTCTTCGTGCGTTCTCCTTTTGTGGTGGAAGGCATTATGATCGGACTGATTGGCGCTGCTTTGCCGCTCGGCTTTATTTACCCCATTTATAATGTAGTCCTGTCTTATGTGATGGATCGGTTTCCACAGCTCTCCTCCCTTTTAAGCTTTGTGCCGGTTGGAGAGGTTTTCAATGTGCTTGTGCCCATATCTCTCGGTCTGGGCGTGGGCATTGGCTTCCTGGGAAGTATCGTAACAGTGAGAAGACATTTAAGAGTGTAATAGCCGCGAAAAGCGCGGGGTTTGCGAGTTTGACAAAACGAGAACATACAGAGGATATAGTTTGAAAATACAAAGCCGAAAGAAGATAAAAAGAATAACGGGCGTTACCCTATGTCTTGCGCTGGTACTTTCGTGCGCTCTGCCCGGGCCTTCCGTGCGTGCGGTTACCAGCGAGAGCATCCGCGAGAAGGAGCGGGAGATCGAGAAAGCGAAGGAAGAAGTCTCCGGCTTAAAGAACAGCAAGACTGACGTGGAGAAGCTGAAAAAGGAGCTGGAGCAGTCAAAAAATGACCTGACGGCTTATGTACAGCAGCTGGACGGGCAGCTTGCTGACATACAGGAGAAGATCGCGCAATATAATACAATGATTACCGAAAAAGAAAAAGAGATTGAGGAGACGGCCCGCGATCTGGATGAGGCGCAGGCGAGACAGGAGCAGCAGTATGAGGCCATGAAGAAGCGCATCCAGTTCATGTATGAGCGCAGCGACTCGTTTTATATGGAAACTCTTTTCGGTTCCAACAGTATCACGGGGATTGTGAACCGCGCCGATTATATTGAAGCTCTGTCCCGCTATGACAGGGATAAGCTGGATGAATACGTGGAAACCAGAAAGTATGTGGAACTCTGCAAGGAAGAGCTGGAGGTGGAAAAGCAGCTTTTGGACGAGACCAGGGAGGCGGTGGAGCAGGAGGAAGCCAGCGTCAATACTCTGATCGGGGAGAAAGAGGCCCAGATTGTTTCCGTCAGCGGAGATATTGCCAATAAAGAGGCAGCCATCAAGGAATACGAAGCGATGATCGCTCAGGAGAACGCCGAAATCGCCGCATTGGAGAAGGCGGTGGCGGAGGAGCGCGCGAGACTGGAAGCGGAGAACGCGCAGGCAAGGATCTATAACGGCGGTATGTTCGCCTGGCCTTGTCCCGGCTACAAGCGCATTTCCGACGAGTACGGCAACCGTATGCACCCGATTCTCGGGGTGGAGAAGTTTCACAACGGGCTGGATATGGCGGCGGCTTCGGGAACGCCTATTTTGGCCGCTTATGACGGCGATGTGGTGGCGGCGGATTACAGTGGCAGCATGGGAAACTATATTATGATTGACCACGGCAGCGGTCTTTACACCATCTATATGCACTGCTCCGCACTGTATGTTTCTAAAGGGCAGACTGTTTCTAAAGGACAGAACATCGCGGCGGTAGGTTCCACAGGCCGTTCCACAGGCCCGCACCTGCATTTCAGCGTGCGACTGAACGGAAACTACACCAGCCCGTGGAACTATCTGAAATAGCATTGAGTCCATGCAGAGCGGCTCAAAACAGAATGATGAAAGCTTGCTTTCAGCAGGCTGATTTTGAGGCGATCTATACGGCGAAAGCCGTACATGAGCAAATCGACTCGAAGAGGCAATTTGCGAATGGCATGGACGGGGTAAAGCGAATATAGCGAAAGCCGTACATGAGCAAAATCGACTCGAAGAGGCAATTTGCGAATGGCATGGACGGAGTAAAAAATAAGGAGATGAACCAACTTGGACTCAAGAAACAATAACAATCGTTATTATAATGACTACCCATATTCGGGGGACGGCCGTCAGACGAATCCCTATTATAATAGTGGCAATAACGGCGGTTCGGGCGGTTATAACAATGGCCCGGTTTCTCAGCCTCCCCAGCCCGGGAACGGCAAGGGCGGCAGTTTTTTGCTTGGAATGCTGCTCGGCGTGGCGCTTATGACGCTGATCTGCGGTTTTGTCTTTGTGGGCATGAAAGTTTACGAGGCGGTGGACAGCAAGAACGTAGCGAAAAAGGGAACCGCCCAGAGTGTTGTCAGTGAGGAAACGGAGAAGAAACTCAAGGCGATCGAGGAAGTGATTGACGAGTATTATTATCAGGACGCAGATATTGATGTGGACGCTATGACAGAAGGCATGTACGCGGGCGTGGTGAATGCGCTGGGAGATCCCTATTCCGTTTATTATACGGAGGAGGAGTGGAACGATCTGATGCAGGAGACAGCAGGTATCTACTATGGCATCGGCGCGTATTTGATGATTGATCCCAACACGGGGCTTGGAAAAGTATCGGGTGTTATAGAAAACACTCCCGCAGAGGAGGCGGGACTCCGCGCGGACGACCTGCTTTACCTTGTGGATGGCGAGAGCACGATGGGAATGGAGCTTTCCGAGATTGTGGCCCGCGTGAAGGGTGAGGAGGGCACGAAGGTTCACCTTACCATTTACCGCGAGGGGGAAACGGATTATCTGGAGATGGACGTGGAGCGTCGGCAGATTGAGGCTCCTACGGTAAAGTACGAAATGCTCGAAAATAACATCGGTTATATTCAGATTACAGAGTTTGATGATGTGACCACTGACCAGTTTACCGAGGCGCTTGCTGTCATCAAGGGTTCCGGCGCGAAAGGGCTCGTGCTCGACCTGCGCGGCAATCCGGGCGGCAGCCTGAACGTGGTGGTGGATATTGCCAGACAGATTCTGCCCAAAGGGCTTATCGTTTACACCGAAGATAAGTATGGCGAGCGCGACGAATACAGCTGTGACGGTAGGAATGAGCTGAATATGCCGTTAGCGGTGCTTGTAAACGGTAACTCCGCCAGCGCGTCGGAGATTCTGGCGGGTGCGATTAAGGACTATCACAAGGGGACGCTGGTGGGGACTACGACCTTTGGTAAGGGCATTGTCCAGCGGGTACTGCCCCTGACCGACGGTACGGCTCTGAAGCTGACGATCAGCGCGTATTATACGCCAAACGGCAATAACATCCACGGGGTGGGCATCGAGCCGGATGTGGTCTGCGAGTTCGACAGCGACGCGTACTATGATCAGGATGTGGATAATCAGCTGGAGAAGGCGGTGGAGGTGCTTTCGGAGTAGGCCGCAGGGGTTTAACGCGTGATAAACGTGGGTGATAAATATGACTTGCATTTGATGCGAATTGCTGTTATTATCGGGGTATACATTTTTTTAGAGGTAAGGATTTGATTACAAAAGAAGAATTTCTGAAAAAATATAATATCAGCCGTGATTTATTTGAAGGCTCGGAAATGTCTTGGGAAGATTGCTGCAAAATATATGATGATTTTCGGGAAAAAATTCCAACATATGAAAAAATTAGGGATAATTTCGTTGAAACGTATCTGAGGGACATGGACAAAAAGGATTTCAAGAGACGGGTTAATGTTCATTCTGTCCGGACGAGGATAAAAGATCCCGAACACCTGATTGCCAAGATAATTCGTAAAAAGCAGGAAAATTATGCGGTATACAGACCTCTGGATCAATCTAATTATGAGAAAATTGTCAGAGATCTGATAGGGATAAGGTGCTTATTGGTTTTTAAGACTGACTGGACGGCTTTTCATCATTATATTACGTCTCAATTCGAAAATAATGAGGCATACTATGTAAGAGATGCCCTGCGAGACTTTGACGAGGACGAAAACCATTATTACATGGCGGAAGGACCCAAGGTTCACCTTCGGAATGGTGACCGCCGGAAGATTTATGAGGACGAGAAGCTGCTTTCGCCAGGGCAGATATTTGGCGGAAAAACATATCGTGCGGTTCATTACATTATCAAATTTCAAGGCGTGTATCTGGAAATACAGGTGCGGACACTGTTTGAGGAAGGGTGGAGTGAGGTCGATCACGCCATTGTTTATCCCTATTATAAAGATGATTCTGTGTTCAAGGAGTATACGGAGCTGCTAAACAGATTGTCCGGTTTGGCGGATGAGATGGGTGATTTCTTTGACCGCCTTAAGGTTTTGGAAGAAGAGTACCTGAAAACACATCCGTCCGGAGGAGATAAGGATGGGGAGAAAGCCCCCAAAAAGAAGGGAAATACAAAAGAGCGTTCTTTAATTGAACAGAATGGCGTAAGTACGGCTGCGGACTGTCTGCGGTCAGTGCTTGTCGAATGAATGGGGAGGAATCCAATGGACGGTGGAAATGTACAGACTGCAGAAGAAATTGCAAAAAGAGGCTTCCGATTGGTTGAAAGTGGAGCGGTGCGTAATCATAAGCTGGGAAACGACGCACGCGTCCATACGGGAGAACTTGAAGAGAGGGAAGGTCAGATTTTCCGGGATTTCCTTCAGAGCAAAAATTGCTGTATTGCATATGAATTGACGGGAAGTGAGTGCTATGCATAATATCGAAAACACGTATGTCAGCTATGACGAACTGGTTTCTGTTGTCGGCAAGGAGGAAATTGAGAGCAGAATCAGGCAGATCAGTGGGGAAATGCTGGATTTTTTAAACGCGATGGACTTATCAGATGTTGCGTATGTACATGAAATGGCGTTGACGCATGCGGTTATGGACTATTATTCTGATATTCAGAGATTGAAGGAATACCAGAAAATCGAACGTGTGAATGAGATTAAGATTAAGGCATATGAAACCTTTTGGCTGCTGAAAAGAAAGCCGATTCAGTTAATGAAACAGTTGGAAGACGACAAAATGTTGTATGTGAATGAGAAGTTTCTTTTGACCAGGCTGACCAGTTTCATGCTCGGGGAGGATATGAATATCCCTCTTGTCGAAGATAAAAAGAAGGCTTATACAAACTATCTCGATACGCTTTATTATTATTTAAAATTCAGGCGGTGCGATGCGCAGGCAATTGAGCTTATGCTGCTGGCTTTTCAGGCTGGACGCGTCGTGTTTAGTCCGACATAAGGATTGAGAAGGAGATTTATGCAAAGGGTGGCTGAAAAGCCGCCCTTTTATGCGCAGACCCGCATATGGAAGTTTGCTGTTTCGCAGCATATGGATCGGGCGGCGAATGGGGAAGATGAATCTTCTCTATTCGATTAACTAACACCTGTAATTGTTCTTTTTATAATACAATCCCTGCCGAACTTTTCCCAGACATTTACATAATTGTATATATATGACGGCAAAACCACAATATTTGGTGCATATCGAACGAAAGTACCAAATATTTATAGGCAATGTGACGAAAAGACTATTTTTTTTTGTTGACATTGCAAAGGTGGCGCGACTTGACAAAAGAGGTGTCGGAGGATAAAATAAGCAATGATAAGGTGTGATGGGTGGCTCCGCCTGTCCCATCTTATTCAAGTAAACTGGCCGCGGCTATCAGTAATGTTACCGTTGGCCGAGGCTAAAAATATATTATGAAAGAGGAGGAAAACACCAAGCATGAAAAAAGTATTAAAGAAATTTAATCGCACACTTTCTATCATGCTCGCAGCAGCTATGGTACTGACAATGGTACCGCAGACTGCAATGCCGGTTCTGGCAGCGGAAAATGAGGTTGTTGAGGAAGCATCCGAAGCATCCGAAGTAACAGATGTTACACCCGCTGACGAGGACAACGAATCGGCAGATGTGAAGGATGCAGATGATACCGATATTTCGGGCGATTCTGACACCACAGGCGACGAGCAGAATGAAAATGAAGGGGACGAGACGGGGGACAATTCGGATGATAACGAAACACCCGTTATTGATCCCGCGGAGGAAGTGGAGGATCCTATTCCCGGTGAGGCGGAAGAACCGGCTCAGGATTCCAATGTTTCCATTATGGGAGAGAATGCTCCCCGGGTCACGGAGTATACCGTAACTGACGTCACCACGGACAAGACCGGATATGAAATTGGCCTCGGTGACGAAAAGGTGGAAGATCAGGGCACCTATACGTTTACAGTAAAAGCGGCTGAGAATTATGAGCTTAAGAAAGTAGAAGCTAAAATAGGCGAGGGTGAGGCAACAGTAGTAACTGCAAAAGAAACCGCGGAAGACGGAACGGCGACATATGAACTCCAATCAGTTTCCGGTGATGTGCAGATTACAGTAACCGTGGAAAAGAAGAAATACACCATTACCGTAAACAAGACGGATGCCGACAGTGTATTGGAGGTTTCGACAACTCCGGAAAGCCAAATCGAAGCCGGGGAGAACCTCACTTTCACGGCAAAGCTGAAAGATACTGCTAAGGACACCCACAAGATCAGTGCAGTGTCTTATCAGATAGGCGAAGCCGATGCGGTTGAACCTGAAACATCAGCAGACGGCACATATACGATTGCCAATGTGAATGGCAACGTCACAATCAATGTAACGGCGATTAAGATTCCGACATACGCGGTGACGTTTACCAAGGATGACAAAATAGCTAAAGTTACGGACATCAGAATTAATGGTGAAGATGCGACACCATCGGAGCTGGGTGCTGACGCAAGCGAGTGGAAAATCGGAAATGTAAAAGAAGGCTCCAGCGTAAGCTTCAAACTTACGCCGGCTGAGTCCTTTAAAGTGACTAAGGTTACAGGGGGAGACAGCAAAGAGCTGAAGCCGGATACAACCGGTGTTTACACGATTGCTGCTCTTGAAGCTGATACGACGCTTGGCATGGAAGCGGAGCTCGACGAGACACAGAGCTACGCATTTACATTCGCGATGGCGGATGGCAGCGACGAGAAGTCTGCTACGGCAACAATATCAATGCCCGATGGCGTTACTGATCAGGACGGCATTGCTGGCACTACAAAGAATGACGGCGAAAAGACAGTGTCCCGCAACGAGAAAGTTATTCTTACTTTCAAGGCGGCAACGGGCTATCAGATCGACGATACGAGCATCAAGGCTACCGGTGCAACAATCAAAAAAGTGGAAGAGCCTACCGGGCAGGATATGGTAGAGACTTCCGCGAAGTATGAGTTGACCATGACAAAGGGAACTCTTGCGACAGTCACGGTCGGAACCGACGCGATCGGTGCACAAACGGCCAATACCGTGGAAATCAAGCTTGCTGACGGCGTGAAAAATCTTACGCTCGGCGGCGTGAAAGTTGACGGGGCGGCAGTAGAAGCGAAAGACGGCAAATATGATGTTGCTGCCGGCGCAAAGAGAGTCGCTTTCACAATCAACGCGGCAGGCGCTTTCGCTCCGACAGTTACAAATAAAGCAGGTGCGGAAATCACTGCGAAAGTAGAAAAAGATGGTGACACTGCGACTTACACATATACCGTTCTTGCATCTGCGCTTGCAGAAGACGGTGAAGTGTTTACCGTTGCTGAAAATGCAGTGACAAAGGCAGTTACCTTTGCGGGTGACACAGAGAACGTTAACACGGTTGTAAGCATGAACGGAAAAGCTTTGACGGAGGAGGAACTTACAAAAGTTTCGCAGGGTCAGACAGTAACCGTCAAAGTGACTCAGAAGACCAACTGCGCACTGACGGCAGTATCCTACGAGGTCGGCGGAACGGCAGGCCCGACCGTGAAGGTTACCAAGGGCGCAGCGGAGTTTAACGTAAAAGTGACGGATGATGTGGAGATCACCGTTACGGCAAACGGCTTATACAGTGCAGCTGACTTAAAAGACAAAGACGGCAATGCGGTAGAGCCTGTAAAGAATATTTACAACGTAAGCTATGATGCTTCTTACACGGCAGGTATCGTGCAGGGTGCAGACGATACGCCTGTAGCGATCGCCAAGGCGGAGCTTCTTGATGGAAAGGCCGCTGTGAATGCTGCAGAGGGTAAGCCGGCAGTAGTTACCTTTTCAGGAACGACCGCTACCATCAATCTTGCAAATGCCAATGCAGTTGAAGGAAAGAAGCTGACACTGAAGCTGTACGCGACAGAGGGAGAAGGAGAGGACGCAAAAGAAGTATTGGGTGCGACCTATACCCTGCAGTTATCCAAGGTTATCTCCTCTATTTCTGCTCCGGCCAGCGCAAAACAGCCTACCGATACGGAAAAGGGTTATAAAGTAACAACAAACGGCGAAGTTTCCAGGCTCAGCGTAACTGTAACGGAAGAATCCGCCGAGGATGTAGTTGACGGGACGCCCGTGTTTGATACTAAAACCGGTCTGCTGATGATTAAGACCGGCCAGACTGCCGGCACCGCAAATGTAGTGATCTCCGACGGCGGTACAGTAAGCAAAACAATTAAGGTTGAGTCAAAGGCTCTGATCAGCAAGAGTACCGCAAAGCCTACTGTTAAGTTAAAGAGCGCAAGCGATATCGACCTGAAGCTGACTCTGGGCGCTAATAAGATTGAGACTCCGGAAAAGGGCGCTGTATTATATGAAGTGAAGGTGACGCCCGCAACAGGCGATGGCAAAAACGCGAACCTTTTAGACACAGTAGAGACACAGTACGTTGTCAAAAGGGGTGATTCCCAGGATGTGGTGATCAAAGTCGTTAAGGATAAGGTTACGGTAAACGGTGAGGAGCGTGACGCAACCTACGGCGACGGCGGTGCATGGAAGTATGACGTGGAAGTTGCCCTTGTACATGTAAAAGATAAGAGTCAGACGATTACGACAGGCAACATTGCTGACAATTTGATTGCGGATGCGCGAAGCGCTGCGTTTACAACAGGATCAAAGCCTTTTGCGACACAGGTTCCCGCATGGGAAGTAAATCTGAAGTTGAAAAAGGGTACGACTACCGTTTATACCGGTCAGAAGGATGTTATGATCGCGACCCCGCAGTTTACAAAGACCACGACTTACACAGAAATTGCGGACGATGCTATCCTGGACATTACTTATCCGGGTAAGGATAACACAAAGGCATTGACGGGTCTGAAAATCGTAGATGATAAGATTTATGCAAGCGCGACGAGTCAGACAGCAGTCGGCAAACACACCATACAGGTGACGGCGAAGGCGGCCAACACCATGTACGCTTCCAAGGCAACAATTGTCGTTACGGTAGTGAGAGGTATTGACTCTCTCGGCGTGACGGTTCCCAGCGAAAGCGTTTATAAGGCAGTAAAGAAACAGGCGACGCTGAAGGCAGTTGCATACTACAATGACGATACAACAGGAAAAAATAAGGCGGTTGCTCCCAAGACCAAAAAGGTAAAATGGGACATCGTAAAAAATGTGAGCGGCGATGCATTTGCTGTTACGGATCCCCTGTACGGCATGGTAACCGTGAAACCCAACGGAACCGTCACCGTCAACAAGGATTATGTGGTTGCGGCGAATGAAGCTGATAACCAGTTCGTGATTAAAGCGACCGTAGACAACGGCGTAAAAGGCTCCAAGTTTATTGGAGAAGCAGCGGCGGCATACAGTGAAGTGATTACGATCACGAATAAGGGCGCGGATCTGAGTACGGTTGCAATCGTGGCACCGGTATACGGGGAAGAGACGACACCGCCGACGCCTCCTGAGGGTGGTGGAGATACACCCGCAGCCAGAGAGAGCGTTTTAAAAGGTTATAAGGTAGTGGCAGTACCTGATGGCAAGAATGCTGTGGAGGTAGAGGCATCCGCAATTAAAGACGGTCTGGTAAAAGCCTTTACCGCAGAGAGCGGCGTGGCAAAGGATAAGGAATACACGGCAGAAGAGCTTGCAGCAGCAACTGTTCCGGATTCCGACGTAAGCTATAAGTCCAGCAGCGCAAAGAACGTAGCTGTTGCTTCGGACGGTAAAATTTCCGTAACAAAGCCAGCGAAAGCAAAACTCACCGTGACGGCTAACGACGGAAGCAAGGCGAAAGCCGAGCTTTCCCTCAATGTGATCTTCGACAGCACGAAGGATAAGACGCTGGCGTTGAAGATTTCCAAGGCAGTTCCCGCAGCTGACGGTAAATGGGAAGCAAATGGAGCAGCATTATATGATCCTGCCTCACCGCAAACCGGAGCCATAGAGTATAACGGTTCCGCCGTATCCAGACTGGTGGCAGAAGTAATGGTATCAAAGGCGGATGGCGGTTACGAGGCAGCGCCTGCGTACGCGAACTTTGATATTAAGATCACTGGCGGCAAGAAGACACAGCAAGAGGGTAACAGCGCAGTTCTTACCGCCGACAAGCAGGAGTTCAAGATTACCCTGACGGATAAGTCTCAGAGTCCTGCAAAATCGGTAGTGTATGAGTTTAAGAACAAGGATGTTCTCGGAAGCAGCAGTACGAAGATCAGTGCAAAAGCGCTCAATGCACTTCACCCTGCTGGAACAGCGGCAGAGCAGAAGGTAAAGATCGAGCTTAGCAAGATCCCTGAGACACTGGTTACCAGCGCAACAACAGACGGCGGTAAGCTGGTGGCAGCGGTGGAGGTTGACTGGAACAAGCTGAACGATAAAAACCGCATTGACCTGACAGCTTTCGCGAAGGATCTCACGGCAGCAAGATATGAGATCGCAGACTACGATAAGGACACCAAAAAGGGAACTATCGAGCTGTCATTTAACAGTGCGAGTCCTACGTTTAAGCAGAGCAGCTATGCATTGAAGGTGACAGTGGGAAGCCTGAAGAATGATATATTTACGGCATCCACAGTACCTGCCGCAGCTACAGTTAAGGTAGATAAGGTGAAGAAGTTTACCTTCAAGCCGACCACATCCTACACCATTGGCTTAAAGGACGCAGGCGCGATTCTGACAGGTAAGTCAAGTATTCCTGCCGATGAACTGAAATTAGAGTTTAAGAATCTTTTGAATGCAAATATCAAGGGTGTGGAGAATAAATTTGCAGATAACTTTGAAATTAAGGGTAGTATGCTGGCCATTAAAACCAGTGTTGCTGATCCGACCAAGATTGAGAAGAACGATCTGACAGGTTATCTCGTATACTCGGCGACCACAGAGAAGGACTACTATGACAATAAGGGAGCGGAAAACCAGATCGTTAAGATCACGGTTAAAGTTAAGGATGGCGCTTCCGCTGTCAAGTATAGCATTGACAAAGAGCTTACTCTGGAAAACCGCGTAGGCGCTACGACAGAGCTTTTCGCAATCATGGCCGGCAATGAGGAGGTCGAGATTGCCGGGAACTATATGATAGTAACCAAGAATGTCTGGGTTTCTCCCAGGATGAATGAGGATGGCAATATTTTCCTGACGCTTAAACGGGAATTGGGCAAGAATATAAAATCATTCCCGGCAACCCTATACTTTGCGCCGCTGGGAAGCAAGTATGAGAGCATATTCGAAAACGACGGCAAGCAGATGACGGATGAGCAGTGGGAGGAGAACCTCAAATATGCTGCATCTGTCAAAATAACAGTAAAGGTGACGCCTGCTGTCACAGAGCCGCCCAAGGAGATGGACATAGCGGAAGTTAAGGCTGCTGTAACGGCATGGGTAAAGGAAATCAATGGCGCGGCAGCAAAGCCCGAATGGCTCACCAAACAGGATTACGAAAATGCAGAGGCTATGGGAGCAGCTTTGCTTGCGAACATCAAGAGTGCGGTTAACGCTACAGATGCTGTTACTTACGAGATTAACGAAGCGGAAAGCCAGAAGCAGATTACGTGGACGAAAGCGGAAGAAGGTAAAGCGGGTTCTGTTGTGGCTACCATTAAAATAGGCAAGGGCGAAGCTTCCGATACCGTGGAGGTTAATCTTACGATTCCGGCATTGCAGCCTGAAACGCCTGAGGAAAAAGAGATCACCGAGGCATTAAAGACCGCAATATCTGAGGCGGTAAAAGCAGCGGCAACCGGTGACGGCAAAACGATCACGATCAAAGCAAGCACCACCTGGTCTGAAATTGAGGCGGCTGTCCTTGCGGCAGCAAACGGGTGTGACGGCGTATCTCCGGATTTCGAGGTTGTGGCGGCTGATAGCGGGCAGTTGACGATTGAAAGCGATGCAACGATTAAGGTTGTTGTACGTCAGAAAGATCTGACGAGCAACAGCGCGGAGGTTACAATCAGCGGGATTGCGCTTGTGACAGAGGAAACGCCTGAAACTTGATATGGATTGCGAATTTGAAATAGCAGTGAAAAGTTAAAGTGTCCGTAACGGACAGATTTATAAAGGCGCCCCAAAGGTCGAAAACGACTGGCGGGGTGCCTTTATCACGCTTCTTCTCCTCGTCGCAGCTTGCGAAGATATCCCGTTCCTGCAGAATTATCTGCGGGGTATGTTTTCGTTCCGGTTGTAATTTTCAGCAAAGTACGGTAAAATAATAAGAAGCAGAAAAGGAGTCACTGATTGTTTTGGATATACCGTTCGAGATCAGAAGTGCATACCGGGATGAATGGGAAGATGCCATGTCGCTTGCGTGGCGTACTTTTATGAAATTTGAGGCTGACGTCTATACGCCTGAAGGTGTAAAGAACTTCGAGAATTTTATCACGGATTCCACGCTTTACAGAATGTTTGTCATGGGCGCGTATCAGATGTTTGTGGCCCTTGACGGGAAAAAGCTCGTGGGGATGCTCACGCTTCGCGACAGGGTGCACATCTCTCTGTTGTTTGTGGACGAGAGATACCACAGAAGGGGCATCGGGCGGGCGCTGATACAATATATGTCAAATTATCTTCTGACGGAGCTGCAGGAGAGCCGTGTGACGGTTAACTCCTCGCCCTACGGGGTGGAGTTCTATCATAAGCTGGGGTTTCGGGATTTGCGGCCGCAGGAGAAAAAAGACGGTATTATCTATACGCCGATGGAGTTTGTGCTTTGACGAACTTGAAGGAGTCAATGACGGGGGAAGCTTATGGAGTATATTAAGAGCAAAGATATTTATCTGTTGATGAGGGACATTCTGAAGCTGATCAATCCCACTCTGATGGAGCATGGATCCAGGGTGGCTTATATTGTATATAAGATGCTTCAGGAAGAAAACAGATACGAGGAGTTTGAGCTGGCGGATATCGTTATGGTTGCGACGATGCACGATATCGGCGCCTATAAGACGGAAAAAACCAGAATCAACGATATGCTGCAGTATGAAACGAGAGACAGCATGGCGCATTCCATCTACGGGTATCTCTTCTTTAAGTATTTGTCCCCGGTGCCGGATATGGCGAAGGTGCTGATGTACCACTGCAGGGATTATGAAAAGCTGCAGACGGTTGATTATGCTTACAAAGATGTGGCGGCTTATGTCAATATTGCTGAAAAGATAGACATTTACTCCAATACGATGGGCGCGCAGTTTGATCCCCGCATGTTCCAGAAACAGGCGGGTACGAAGCTTTCCGCAGCGGGTCTTGACCGTTTTTACCAATGCGATGCGAAGTACAATATTTTGGAAAAATTGAAAGATAATTCTTATAAGGAAGAACTCAATGATATCGCTGAGTATATGATCTTTTCCAACGAAGATAAAAAGACTTTCATGGATATGCTGATTTACTGTACGGGCTTTGTCAGAGAGAGCGCGGTGCTTGATACGGTTACTACGATCTGTATCTGCGAGGAGATTGCAGCCCGTCTGTTCCTGCCGGATCAGGACAGGGAAATGATTTATTATGCGGCACTTCTTCACGATCTCGGGATGCTTGGGATATCGCAGGACATACTACAGGCGCCCCGCAAGCTGAAACCGGAAGAGATCAAGCATGTGCGCACCCATGTGGGCATTACGCAGGAGAAGCTGGAGCATAAGGTGGACGCTGAGGTGGTGGCGATCGCGCTGGCGCATCATGAGAGGGGAGACGGAAACGGCTATCCCCAGCGGCTGACTGATAAAAAGATAAGCCTCCAGCAGAGCGTGCTGCAGGTGGGGGATGTGGTAAGCGCTCTGGTAAATAAGCGCAGCTACAGGGAGGCGGCGCCGAAGCAGCAGGTGCTTCGGCTCCTGAACGAAGAAGTTGAAAAGAAGCGTTTCAAGCGGCAGCCGGTTATGGTGCTGGTGGAATCTTACGATGAGGTCATGGCTCATGTGAAGAAGGAAACCGCCAGAATCCTGAAAATGTATCAGACGCTCAATATGCAGTATCAGCAGGTCAGCACGAAGTATAAAATCTAAATTAGTTTGTTTTTTTACATATTTTTATATTTTTTATGGATTTTCGCATTCCGGTGATATATAATCGTATATAGCTGAGTAATTTTTTGGAGTGACAAACGTGGGTAAATTTTTCGATATGGACAGTCCTGTCATGCGGGTCTTGAACCGTGTGGGAGATCTGATGATTATGAATTTTCTAATGATTCTCTGCTGTATTCCCGTGATAACCGCAGGAGCGGCCTTTACGGCGATGCATTATGTACTGCTTAAGATTGTGCGCGGGGAAGAAGGATATCTGATTAAGGGTTTCTTTAAATCCTTTAAGGAGAATTTTAAACAGGCTACGATCCTATGGCTTTTGATGCTTCTGGTGGTTGTAGTCTATGTGGGAGATTCGTTGATCTTCAACTATTCAGGGTTGACCTTCCCGAAAGCGGTTGTAATCGCGGTAGTGGCGGTGGGAATTCTGCTTATGATGGCAGCGGTTTATGTTTTCCCGCTACAGGCCAGATTTGAAAATTCGGTGAAGAATACGCTTAAGAATGCAATGATACTGGCTTTTGCCAATCTTCCGAAAACGTTGCTGATGGTGGGATGTTATATACTGCCTCTGGTGATTGCGTATTTTTCGAATTATGCGCTTTTGTTTGTCTTTCTGTTTGGCATTTCAGCGCCGGCTTACGGGGCGGCGTGGTTATACAGTGGTATTTTTAAAAAGTTGGAGCCGGAAACAGAGAAAGTTGCTGATGACATGGACTTTTCTCTGAGAATTGACGAGGAGAATCAGGAAATCGATGGATAATCAAAACAGGTCAAGCGTATTACAGTGGCTTATTCCGACGGGCATCATGATGGTGGTGGTTATCGGTATGCTGCTCAGTTTTTCGGCAAAGAGCAATAAAGAGGCAGAAAACTCGGTTTCCAAGACGTTGATTGCCTCGACGGAAGGGTATGGAGAGCGTTTTCTGCACGAACTGCAAAAAGTGGGCAAGGTAGGGGAGACGACTGCCAGTTTGCTTAATATGGAAGGAACGCAGGATGCAGACCGCGTGATGGAGCTGCTTGGGATAGCGGCGGAATGTGCCGGGGTGGAAAAGGTTCTCTACTGCAGTGCGGACGGAAATGCGGTGGATCAGACGGGCGCTTCCTTTACAATCGGGCAGGAGCCTTGGTTTGAGGAAGTTGGCATAGGCGAATTTCCCTATGTGTATACGAGTGAGGAGCAGGCCGTTGTCGTGGTGAAGCACATCGGGCAGAATGCGGAGCAGGGCTGGCTAATGCTTTATTATCCGATGGAACGGTTTGCGGACATGCTGTTGCAGTCGGGTTATGATTCTACCAGCTTTCTCGTTGTTTTGGATTTAGAAGGAAATATACTGGGCGTGAGCGGTGCAGCGACGAATGCCTGTCTGAAAGGCGGAAATATTTTCACGGCGATGGAGGCGGAAAATAAGGAGAATGCCAGGACGTTACGCAACCGCCTGAACAACAGTTCCCGGGGAAGTGTGGAAATACAAACGGGAAAACAGGTGCAGCTTTTGACCTCCGTGCCGCTTGGGACAAACCGGTGGAGTCTGGTGCTGGGAGTCAGCGAGGCATATGCGAGTCGGCAGGCGAATTATCTTCGAAAGAATACGAGCGATATGATCCTTGCCCTGATTATTGTGATTGCGGTGTTCTTCTGTGTTGTCATGGTAATTAATATCGTCGGGAAGATACGGAGCAACGAGAAGAAAAAGGAATTGGAGGACAAGGCGGATACGGATCTTCTGACCGGGCTGAATAATAAGCTGGCCACAGAGCGTAAGATTAAAGATTACATGGCAAAGAATCCCGATAAACAGTGCATGATGTTCATGATTGACGTTGATAATTTTAAGAAGATCAATGATACCATGGGACATGCTTTCGGTGATGAAGTGCTTCGTTCTCTCGGTATCCAGATTGGAGCGATTTTTAGAGCCAGTGATATCATAGGCCGCGTGGGCGGTGATGAGTTCATGGTATTTCTTAAGGATGTCGCGACCGAGGAGGCTATTTTGAAAGAAGCCAGAAAGATGGAGGTCTTCTTTAAGAACTTTCAGGCTGGCGAATATGTGAAGTATAAGGCTACGGCCAGTATTGGCGTGGCGGTATTCCCGCAGGAAGGCAGTGATTTTGAGACGCTTTATAAAGCGGCTGACCAGGGAGTATACAAGGCGAAGAAGAGAGGAAAGAACCAGCTTGCATTTTACAGGGACAGGGGTGCAGCGGAACAGGATGTGCCGTCTGAAACGGCAGAATAAGCGATAGGCAGTTAAGCTAAGGGGTGCAGTCGAGAGGACGGCCCCCTTTTTTTGTGTGCTCAGACGTAAAATCACTGGAAATTGCGGCAACGAAAACCATTTAGCAAGAATGGATGATCTTATCGCGATTTTATCCTTTTTATAACGAATTTTGGAGAAATAGGGGAGAAAATTGAGGCAACATCTATGGTAGCTACGCTTGCAGGCTGTGGCAGCGATCCCGCTCCGGCGGCTGAGGCTCCTGCAGCAGAGGAAACTCCTGCAGCAGAGGAAGAGGCTCCTGCGGCAGAAGAGGAAGCTCCTGCAGCAGAGGAAGCTCCTGCCGCAGATGCCGGTGCAACAACCGGTGACCTCGCTTACAGCGGAAACATCTCCATCATGCACTTCTCTACCTCTGAGGAGTCCGAGGGTAACGGTGGTTCCGACGGCTTCAGAACATGCCTTGCAAACTGGCAGAACGATCACGGCAACATCACGCTGGATGAGGAAGTTCTGGCAAACGACGACTACAAGACACAGATCGCTACCCGCGCGGCAGCAGACGATCTTCCGGATGTATTCCTGCTTCAAGGTATGAACACCATCAGCTGGGCAGGCCAGGGTCTTGTATATGATTTGACAGACAGCATCAAGAATTCTCCGTATGCAGATCAGTACAACATGGACTATCTGGTACCTTTCACCGCAGACGGTAAGTACTATGCTTATCCCGCTCTGACAGGCGGTACCTGTACCGTAGTAATCTACGACGAGGCTATGTGGAAAGAGGCAGGTTTTGATTCCTTCCCGACCACTTGGGCTGACGTAGAGAAGGCGGCTGAGTATTTCAGCGGTCAGGGTATCGACACCATCGCATTCGGTAACTCCGGACAGTGGCAGATGAACTCCTGCTTCGTATCCTGCCTTGGCTATCAGTACACAGGCACACAGTGGTTCTCCGATATCATTGCAGGTACGGGTAACTTCGAAGCGCCTGAGTTTGTGGCAGCTCTGACAGAGACACAGCGTCTGTTCCACGACACCAACATCTTCAACAAGGACTTCAACGCAGTATCCAACGAGGATGCTCGTGAGTACTACATCTCCGGCGACGCTGCAGCGTTCATCGGCGGTAACTGGGATGCTTCCTACATCCAGGCTACTCTGGAAGGTGACCCGAAGAAGGATACCACAAAGTTCGCAGTTCTTCCTCAGGCAGCAGACGCTACCAAGTATGAGAACTTCCAGAATATCGGTCTTGGTTATGGTATGGCAATCAGCGCTAAAGCAGCTTCCGATTCCGACAAGCTTGCGGCTTGTATCGATCTTTGCCAGTATCTGACAGGCCCTGCGTTCTCTGAGTATGTAGGCGCGAACTACGCACTGGCGGAATTCTGTCCAATAAGGACTACCGCTTGATGCAGTCGGTAGGCAACAGTGCAAGGACGACAATTTTATCTGTTTTGCTCATTGTAATTATCGCATTTATTGTGGGATATATTCTCTCAAGAATTGATTTTGCGCTGAATAAGCCTTTGTATGTGATGTTCCTGATGGGAATGCTGATCCCGATCCACTCGTTGATGGTTCCCATTTACATCATTTTTTCCAAGATGGGGCTTTCCAACCACTGGTATACGCTGCTCCTGCCGTATGTTTCCTTTGCGCTGCCCATGTCGATCTTTTTGGTGCAGGGCTATGTGAAGGGTATTCCGACGGAGCTCGAGGAGGCGGCCGCGATCGACGGTTCTACGTTTTCAAAGACCTTGTTCGGCATCATCCTTCCGGTATGTAAACCGATTCTCGTGACGGTAGCAATTATCAACGTATTTAGCTGCTGGAATGAGTTCTCTTTCGCCTTGATTCTGATTAAGGATAGGGCGCTGTACACAGTACCGCTGGGACTCAAGCAGTTCACGGGCCAGTTTACGTCGGATTATCCGAAGATTATGTCGGCGATGTTGATTACCATGGCTCCCATCGTGATTTTCTACTTCGCATTCAGCAAGCAGATCATCAAGGGTATGGTTGCCGGAGCTGTGAAGGGTTAATTGATTTCAAAGAGTTTGGGTTAGAAATTTCGAAGATTGATATTGCGTTTACCGTCAGTTTCTGCACCGACAACTGACGGAGGCAAAATGGAGTTGCATTTCATTATATGGGGGAGTTATAGGCCGGGGACGAGAAATCGTCTCCGGTTATTTTTAAGGTAATAAATTCTGGGGATCTCTTTTCTTGTAAACAATTCTCTGGATGATGACAACGTGCATAATTTCGTCGACTTCATAATAGACATAGTAACTTTTCCCCCTTTTTGGAAAAGTGTTCCCACTGTCCATCTCCCGAAATTTGATGAATATTCATACATTTCTTAATTCTTCATGGGAT
>ERZ779637.355-NODE-355-length-32015-cov-14.668992_pt1 | contig 32015 bp, 22 predicted proteins | sample MGYA00514196_ERZ779637 | MGnify/ENA primary metagenome ERZ779637 (study PRJEB29562, sample SAMEA4376700) | mouse gut metagenome | isolation source: Cecum | study: EMG produced TPA metagenomics assembly of the A DSS colitis mouse model was used to assess the...
CATTTTCATTACGTTTTGTGCCTGAGCGAAGCGAAAGGAATGGATATAAATATGATCTATGGAACTAATCCGCTGACCAAAATGGATTATCCTGATCCGGACATTATCCGCGTCGGTGATACCTACTATATTGTCAGCGCTACAATGTATTTTATGCCGGGAGCAGTTCTTCTCCGCTCCTATGACTTAATTAACTGGGAAATCTGTTCCTATATTTATGAATCGCTGGAACATACGCCGGGGGAGCGGCTAGAAGGGGAGCAGACTGTATATAGCCATGGTATGTGGGCACCATGTATCCGCTATCATAATGGTCGTTTTTACGTGGTGTTTATTGCCCACGAGTTTGAAAAAACATTTTTGTTCACTGCAGAAAAAGCGGAGGGACCGTGGACAAAAAGTTATATAGAAGGGATTTATCATGATCCATCCTTGCTGTTTGATGATGATGGGAGGGCTTATATTGTTTATGATGGCCGGGATATAAAGATTACAGAATTAAAGAAAGATTTGAGCGGTCCTGAGCCGGGAGGCCTACATAAAACAATTGTCAGGGATGCACCGGGAAAATTCCTTGGATATGAAGGCTCCCACATTTATAAGATAAATGGCAAGTATCTTCTGTTTCTGATCCATTCGAATAAGAAAAAATGGTTCCGGACACAGGCTTGCTTTATGGCTGATTCGTTAGAGGACTCTGTATGGAGCGGCGGTGATGTGCTTATGGAAGATCTGGATCAGATTAATCATGGTGTTGCACAGGGTGGAATTGTTGATACGCCGGATGGCCGGTGGTTTGCAGTGCTGTTTCAGGATCATGGTGCAGTAGGCAGAATCCCGGTGCTCGTACCTATTGAATTTAATGAATATGGTTATCCTGTCTTTGGCGATGTGACAAAACAGATTGAAAATACCAGTACCCGACCGGACCATAAGTATGAACAATTGTATTCTAGCGATGAATTTGATTATCAGCCGGATGAACATGGGAAAATCGCTTTGAAAAAGGTGTGGCAGTTTAATCATGAACCGGTCAGTTCCTATTGGGGAATCGAAAACAACTCTTACTGGATTGTTACGGATAAGCTTAGTCGCACAGTAGAGTTTGCCAGAAATACGCTTACTCAGAGGACAGTTTTGCCGTACTGTTCGGCGGAAATAACGCTTGATGCTAGACAAATGAAGATTGGTGATGTTGCAGGAATCTGTGCGCTGATAGGCTGTTACAGTTTGATTGGCATAGCAAAAGGGCAGGATGGAAATTACCTTGTTATGAAAGCAAGACGGCAAGGTGAGACAGAGGAAAAGGAATATGCCAGAATCCCACTAAAAAGTTGGAAAGTAAGGCTAAAGGTAGCGGTGGACTTTACAGATTTGAGGGATGAGGCACAGTTTTTCTGGTTGCATGACGGAAAGTGGGAAAAAATTGGCGTGACACATCCAATGCAGTATACCATGGATCATTTTACCGGATGCCGGTTCGGATTGTTTATGTATTCGACCGAAGCAACTGGGGGAAAGGCAGCTTTCAGCAATTTTATCTATCATTGTCCAGATGGGACAGAAAATCAGATAAGAAGCTAGGAGGAAAGTATATGGCAACAATTCAGCTGAATACTGAACGAAGCAATGGCACGATTAATAAAAATATTTACGGACACTTTTCCGAGCATTTGGGACGGTGTATTTATCAAGGGATTTTTGTGGGAAAAGATAGTACAATTCCAAATGTAAACGGAATTCGCAGTGATGTGGTGGAAGCTCTGAAAAAAATCAAAGTACCGGTTCTTCGATGGCCGGGGGGCTGTTTTGCGGATGAATATCACTGGGAAGATGGAATAGGTTCACAAGAGCAGCGTAAACGTATGGTAAACAACAATTGGGGAGGGCTGGTGGAGGATAATTCTTTTGGCACCCATGAGTTCCTTGATCTCTGTGAACAGATAGGCTGTGAACCATATATTAACGCAAATGTAGGAAGCGGTACGGTTCGGGAGATGGCTGACTGGATAGAATACTTGAACAGTGACAGCGATTCTACCATAGCGCAGAGACGCTGGGCAAATGGCAGAAAAGAAGCATGGGATGTGCGTTACTGGGGAATAGGCAATGAAAACTGGGGTGGTGGCGGAAACATGCGGGCTGAGTATTATGCGGATGTGTATCGAAGGTATGCGACCTATTGCCGAAACTTTTGTGGTAAGGATCTGTACAAAATAGCATGCGGACCAGGCGGTGATGATTATCACTGGACGGAAGTGATGATGCAGCAGATTCGCCAGCTGGTTAATGCAATTACCCTTCACTACTATACTCTTCCAAATGGGGATTGGGAGAATAAGGGCAGTGCCACTGACTTTTCACTGGAAGAGTTTTACAGTACTCTGGTGAGAGCCCAGGGAATTGGTGCGGTTATCAAAGGTCATTGTGATATTATGGATCGCTATGATCCAGAAAAGAAGGTCGGTCTGATTGTAGATGAGTGGGGCACATGGTGTGATGTGGAGCCAGGAACCAATCCGTGTCTGTTGTATCAGCAGAATACGATGCGGGACGCACTGGTGGCAGCAATCACGCTTAATATTTTCAACCGTCATTGTGACCGTATTCCAATGGCGAATCTGGCACAGGCAGTGAATGTACTTCAGTCCGTGATTCTGACAAAGGGTAAAGAGATGGTGTTGACACCTACTTATCATGTATTTGATTTGTATCAGGCTCATCAGGGAGCAAAGGAGATTGATTGTTTCGTTCAGTCTAAGCAAGTTGGTGTTGATAGATGGAAAATTGGACAAGTTGCAGCTTCTGCATCAGAAAAAGATGGTGTAATAACTGTGACGATGGCAAACCTTTCCGCAGACCAAGGCACGGAAGTCATGTTACGAGGAACTTTGGCACGGCAGGTGGAGGGTCAGATTCTGGTTGGATATATGAATCAGTATAATGATTTTGGAAAGAGCACGCTTTCCGTGGAAGAGTTCCATGATTACCAGGTCAGGGCTGATGAAGTGGCTGTTGCACTCCCGGCATGTTCTGTTCTGTCAATCAAAATACAGTAAAAATAATAAGAACATGGAAATTACGGAGGAGATTGCTTATGAAATATCGTATAAAGGATTTTCCGGAGATATACCGGAACGTAGGGCAGATGAATGTAGAGGAATTACTCCGCTGCGTAATTTGTCCAAATATGACTTATGACAATCTGCCGTCTTATTCTTCGCCAACGATGTTTCTTCATACAACAACGGCAGACAGAGCATTTGCTTCATCGGAAAGACTGAGTAGGCAAAGCAGTTATCCGTTGGTTCTTGCTGCAGACCTGGAACATGGAGCAGGAGAGGCGATTGACGATGCGGTCCGTTTTCCGTCCTTGCGTGCGGCAGCAGAAGCAGGGGAATCATCGCTTGCGTATGAAATGGGCAGAGTGGCCGCAAAAGAAGCGATAGATGCTGGATTTTCTTGGAGTTTTGGTCCTTGCGTAGATATTATGTACAACAAAGAGAATCCAATCGTGGGGCTGCGAAGTGCGGGGAGTGATGCAGAGACAGTAATCCAGTATGCCGGAGCCTATATGGATGGGATGCAGGATAATGGATTGATCGCAACCCTTAAGCATTTTCCGGGTGACGGATACTGTGCGGATGATCAGCATGTCACTACTACAGAAAATCTTCTTTCCAGAGAAGAGTGGGATTCTTCTTATGGGAAAGTGTATGCTGAATTGATCCAGAGAGGCGCTATGGCAGTTATGGCGGGGCATATTGCTCTTCCGGTGTATGACGAAGCAGATCCGGTTACTGGTCTTTATCCCCCGGCAACATTGTCTGAGAATCTGCTGACGGGGCTGCTTCGGAAGAAGCTGGGATTTGAAGGGATTATCGTGTCTGATGCGGTTTATATGACCGGGTTTAGTGGATATATGCCGATTTATCGGGCCTGTGCAACTTTTCTGGAGGCCGGAGGGGATTGCCTGTTGTTTATGCATGAGACAGAGGAGTTTCTTATGGGAATGAAAAAATGTGTTGATGAAAAATTTTTGTCAATCGACGTTCTAAGAAACAGGGCATACAGGATGCTGTGTTTTGTACAGGAGTATGCTGAAAGTCACTTTGGAAACAGACAAGTAGATTTCGATCGTGAGAAAGCGGAAAAAGCATCTTCCTGCATTACAGATAAGGCAGTGAAAGTAGTACGTGACCGCACCGGTATATTGCCAATCAAGGTAGATGAAGTGACCAGCATAGCCCATGTAATTCTCTTTAATCCGTGGACAGAAGTGTGGCAAACAGGGAAAGAACTGACGGATAAATTCCGTAATCTGGCTGGAAGGGTGGACGAATTTCCTGATCCCGGTCCCTATAGTCTGATGGAGCTTGCAAAAAGTGGCGAATATGATTATATTATCTGCTCCATTTTTGAATCCCCAAGCTATGGCTATAATTCTGCCAAGCTGTGCGGTCCAGCGGCACGTAATATGATGAATGGCTGGATGCGGTATGAGACACCGGTGGTATTTATCAGCTATGATGGTGTACAGTTTAGTGAAACCTACAAGGCATGCACAGATACCATGATTAATACCCATGGTATTACTAATTATACTATTGATGTTGTAATGAACCGGTTACTAGGAAAGTAGGTGGTCGTAACAGACAATAATATAAAGTTATGGAATAAGAGGCTGTTTTAAAAGAATGCAGCATGGGAAGCACCGCGACTTGTGGTGAAAAAGGATGGAACGCCACTCTGCGATATGGGCAGGGTCATTTCTCTGGATATGAAGGAAACTGGTACGTGATGTGATCCCAGCGTCAGTTTGTACCGGTAAATCAGGGGGCCTGGCTGTATCGGGCTCAGATTGACCGGGGAAACCGTGGAAGCTGGTATCCAATCCAGTCTGCATCACTAAGCCAGAGTATGGATGGGAAAATAACCACACTTTTGTAGTGGAAGTTTAATATGCAGTCGTAAATTGTAGATTTTTGAAAAAAATGTTACTATTCACGGTGCCCTGCACCTTGCTGCATGGGCATTGAGTACGTAGTACTCGCCGATAACTTTACGGTTTCAGGCATCCAGCCTCTCGCCGAAGGGCGCTAAACGTCCGGGGGACGTTTGCTAAGCGCCGACCGGAGTGGAACGTAGACATTTGGAATGGGCTGGATGCGTTACAGTTTGCGGCCGGTTAGGCCGTGAACTGTAACGAGCGGTGGAAGCTTAAGCATTCCCCCCAAAAAAATATTGTTGAGTAAATAGAGCGGAAATAATATAATATAAGCAATAAAGCCACGGGAGGATATTGCTTGTAAGATGGAGAAAAAACGGATACTTTTGATTGGTACTGGCGGTACGATCGCTTCGGAGATGGGGGATAATGGACTGGAGCCGGAACTGACGAGCAGACAGTTATTGCGATATGTTCCGGATATTTCCGGCATCTGTGAGATAGACTGTATACAGCTTTTCAGTTTGGACAGTACGAACATCCGCCCGGAACACTGGCTTCGCATCGCCGGATCGATACAGGAACGCTATGAAGAGTATGACGGCTTCGTGGTAAGCCATGGCACGGATACGATGGCGTATACTGCGGCCGGTCTTAGCTATCTGATCCAGAACAGCCTTAAGCCGATTGTGCTTACGGGGGCCCAGAAACCGATCGGATATGAGACAACGGACAGCAAGCAGAACCTCAGGGATGCCTTTACGGTGGCTGCATCCGGCATGTCCGGTGTGCTGCTCGCGTTTAACGGCAAGATGATCATGGGGACCCGGGCCAGGAAGACTCGCAGTAAGAGCTTTGAAGCCTTTTCCAGTATCAATTATCCGATCGTAGGGATGGTGCAGGATGGCCGACTGATTGAATACATAAGGACGGAGAGGAGCGTGCCGGTCAGATTCTATGGGAGTCTGGATGCCAAGGTGTCTTTGCTAAAGCTGGTGCCAGGGATTGAGTGCGGCGTGTTGGAATACCTTCTGGAGCGCAGTAGCGCAGTGATCATCGAGAGTTTCGGCGTGGGCGGATTGCCGGTTTATGAGACGGGGAGTTTTTACGAGACGATTAAAAGGGGACTGGATGAGGGCAAGACGGTGGTATTGACTACGCAGGTGGAAAACGAGGGCAGTGATCTGTCTGTTTACCATGTAGGCAACAGCATCAAGAGGAATCTTCCGATACTGGAAGCTTACGATATGACGACCGAAGCGGTGATAGCGAAATTGATGTGGATCTTAGGACAGACAACCGACCGGGAGAAAGTCGCAAAACTTTTTTATGCACCGATCGCCTGCGATATTTTGTCTGTTTAGTAAACATCCATATCCGTATCATCATGCCACTATAAAAGAAGCGGACGTTTGGAAACATATGCACACATGTATTCATATAGACGGGCTGTATGAAGGGGAAATTTTAAATGGACGAAGGAATGGATATTATGATCTGTACCCATGAACAGGATGCAACATCGGTACTTGAAAGTGTGAAGGCCTATTTCTCACAGGAGTTTCCGACAGAAGAATTGGAATGGGAGGGCACGGGAACAGTCCTTACTGCAGTATTGCCTGTAGGGGATAAGGAGATCACCCGCGTATTTGAGGAGCTTGTAAGAAGGTATCCGCAGCTGGCGGTTGAGGCATCCTATTCTTATGATGTCAGGGAGGACGACAGGAGCGCGCAGTGGTGGGGTACGACCAAAATTTATTCAAAAAGGGAAAACGGAGAGACAAAAATTGTCAGTAGTTCAAGCACCTATTGGAATTGAGGCAGCATAGAATATAGAAAACCCTATAGGGATGATCTGCCTATGGAAATATATGTAGTAAAACAGGGAGATACTGTGGATTCCATCGCCGAGAGTCATGGGATACCGGTATCTTCTGTTATTTATGATAATCAACTTGTCTATCCATATCCGCTGGCTTTGGGGCAGGCGCTGCTTCTATCGTCGGGGGAGACTGCCGTGCCTTCCTATCCGGCCTGGGTGAACGGCTATGCCTATCCTTTTATTCAACAGAGCGTTCTGGATGAAACGCTTTTGTATCTTTCTTCTCTCTCTGTTTTTTCTTACGGATTTACCACGGAGGGAGAACTGATCATGCCGACGCCGGACGATACTTTCATGATCAGTGCTGCGCTGCAGGCGGGTGTGCGGCCGGTTCTTACGCTGACGCCTCTCGGGCCGGACGGTAATTTCAATAACGCTTTGATCTCTGCCGTGGTGAATGATCCGGCAGCCAAAGACAACCTGCTTTCTAATCTGCTGGCCACCGTTCAGGAGAAGAACTTTCAGGGAGTGGATATCGACTTTGAATACATTCGGCCTGAGGACCGGCTTCCTTTCGCCGATTTTGTGGCGGATGTCAGGAACTTTCTTTCCCCATACGGCTATCATGTGTCTGTGGCTCTGGCGCCCAAGACTTCGGATACCCAGGCCGGTCTTCTCTATGAGGGAAAGGACTACAGGCTGTTGGGAGAGGCGGCTGACAGTGTTCTGCTCATGACCTATGAATGGGGTTACACCTATGGCCCGCCCATGGCAGTGGCGCCTGTCAACAAAGTGCGGGAGGTGGTGGAGTATGCAGTCACCCGCATCGAGCCGTCCAAGATCGATCTGGGGATCCCGAATTACGGCTATGATTGGACGCTGCCTTTTGTTCAAGGTTCTTCGCGGGCGACTACCGTCAGCAACCAGGAGGCTGTGCGTATCGCCATAGAGGCCGGCGTTCCGATTCAGTTTGACGAGGTAGCCATGTCGCCTTTTTTCCGTTATGAAAAGGACGGGCAGATGCACGAAGTGTGGTTCGAGGATGTCAGAAGCTATCAGGAAAAGTTTGCTCTCCTGCCGGCGTACGGCCTGCGGGGAATGGGATACTGGCAGATCATGCGCTTCTTTCGGCCGAACTGGCTGCTGCTTCAGAACACGTTTCGGATTCAGAAGCCGTGATCTTTACGCGATTTAGGATATTGCTCTTATTCGTTCTCATCACGTTCCCTGCTATGGGCAGCTACCGATATAGCTTACTTTACCTCATACCGCCAGAAGCTCCAGCAGTTCTTCTTTCGTAAAGCTGCCGCTTCCTAAATCTTCTCCGGACAGCACCTGTTCGGCCAGTTCTTTCTTCCGCTCTTGCAGTTTCATGATATTCTCTTCGATGGTATCCTTCATGATCAGCTTGTAGACATTCACTACATTGGTCTGGCCGATCCGGTGGGCTCTGTCGGTGGCCTGGTTCTGCACTGCCAGATTCCACCAGGGGTCAAAATGGATGACGATATCGGCGGCCGTCAGATTCAATCCGGTTCCGCCTGCTTTCAGTGAGATACAAAATACATTGGTAGCATCGTTGTTGAAATCTTCTACCAGCGCAAGACGTTGTTCTTTGGGAGTGGAGCCTGTGAGCACATAATAGGAGATCTCTTCTTCTTCCAGTTTTCGTTGCAGATTCTCAAGCATGGAGGTGAACTGCGAGAACAGAAGTACCTTGTGTCCGCCGGCAACCGCGTTTTTGATCAAATCTACGCAGAGGGAGGATTTGGCGGAGGGGCTTTCATAGTTGTCATAAATTAACCCGGGATCACAGCAGAGTTGACGCAGCTTGGTAAGCTCTGAGAGAATCTGTATCTTACCGGTTCTGAATTCCTCATCCGACTGCTTGTCGAGCATCATGCGGATCCGCTGTACATGGGCTTGGTAAAGCTTCTGCTGTTCGCCTTCCATGTTAGCAAACATGCATTTTTCCAGTTTGTCCGGCAGGTCGGTGAGAACGTCCTTTTTCAGTCGTCGCAGGATAAAAGGGCGGACCATTTTCTGCAGCCTTTCCATGGCGGCTTCGTCCTGACTTTGCACGACGGGAATCTCAATCTCAGTCCGGAAACGCTGGTAGCCATATAAGAAGCCCGGCATCAGGTAGTCGAAAATACTCCAGAGTTCGCTCAGTCTGTTCTCGATCGGCGTTCCGGTGAGGGCAAAGCGACAACCGGATTCGATGCCTTTGACTGCCTTTGCGGCCTGTGTGTTGTGATTCTTGATATACTGTGCTTCGTCTATGATCTGGCAGAAGAAGGTCACGCCCTCGTAAGCCTCCAGATCCCTTTTTAACAGTTCGTAGGAGGTGATCAGGATATCCCGACTCTGCGCACTGCGGATGATCTCACGGCGTTCGGCGGCAGCTCCGGTCACCATCCGCACGGGCAGACCAGGCGCAAAAAGGGAAAACTCGTTTTTCCAGTTAAAGACCAGGGAGGCCGGGGTAACGATCAGAGCACGTCTGTTATCCGATGCCTTCGCTTCCAGATATTCCGACAGCAGAAAAGCGATAGTCTGCAGTGTCTTGCCAAGGCCCATATCATCGGCCAGTATGCCGCCGAATCCGTTGCGGTACAATGTTTTAAGCCAGAGAAAACCGGTGAGTTGGTAGGGGCGCATGATGGATTCCAAGCTCGCAGGAGCCTCAAAAGTGTTTTCCTCTATGGTCTTCATGTTTCGGATCAGTTCCCGGAAGGCCTGATTTTCGGTAGTTCTCAGGTTCTGTTTTTCTATCAGTTCGCTGTCCAGATAGAGCGCTCTGTATTTGGGCAGGGTGAGGGTTTCTTTCTTTAGCTGTGCGCCGGTCAGGTTCAGATCGTCCTTGATCTCCAACAATGCCTGCAGCCCTTCGTCCTCCGTGCGGATGAAACTGCCGTTTTTCAGGCGGAAATACTTCTTCTTCCTGTCATACTTTGACAGAATTTCGATCAGTTCTTCCCGGGACAGCTGGTCAGCATTCAGGGTCAGCTCCAATAGATTTTCTGACAGGGATATCCCGATCTCCATCTTGCCGTTGTTGATGACACGGATTTTCTTCAGGGCATCAGAGACATACACATCTCCCAGCGTCTGGAAACGGGGGATGCCCAAGGTGAGCAGTTCATAGATCTTCTCCTCATCGTCGGCAATGACCATGGCGTATTCCTTTTCGTCATAGGCGTTACAGTAGGAGGCTACCGTGTTTCCGACTTGTATCTCACGGATTGCATCACGGCCTGCGCGCTCCTCGTCTTTCTTATAGACCATATACTTTTTCGTGCCGTAGACGGCATAGACTTTGCAGGTGATGAAGTTTTTCTGCGGTGCATCAAGATATATTTCAAAGGAGACAGGTTCTACGCCGTAAGCGGCTTCGTCGAAATCAACCTTTTCACAGTGGTAATGACTCTCTAACAGCGGCAGCAGCTCCCGGCAGAACGTCGCGATATCGTTCTTGTCAACAAAGAAGGATGCTCCCGGCAGTTCCGGCAGGCAGGACATAAAGTCCTGTACCGGCATTAGTTCGTCTTTGCTCTGTCGATAGATCAACCCGTCCCGGAAAGTGAAGACAATGTGTGCGGCATGGAATTCCAGGGAAGGCTCCAGTTCAACTTCAATGCCGTCTTTTTTGCCAAGGATGCGGAGCCGGCGGTCTGGCTTGTCATCTGTCTGACGCCAGAGCTTTTCGCCGGAACCGTTGATGTCGATGGTGACGGCACAGTCATGCAAAAGGGCCAGAAGTTCTTCAAACTCTGCACTGCCAAGAGGGATTCGGCGCAGTTTTGCGTAGGATGTCATGTAGGAATAGTAATTGTATTCCAGATAGTGGTCTTTGTTTTCCTGCACCCAGGAGAGGACGAATTTGATCAGTTTCTGCGAAAGCGGTTCAAAAGCGGTCATTGTATGGAGGAAGCTTAATTTCTTGCCGTAGGAATATTCTGTGTTTTCCTCCATGTGCTGCGCGAACTCAAAAATATCTTTGAGTACATATTTCGTGCCGATCCCGATCTTAAATTCCACCGAGGCATTGTTGTCAACGCACTTGAAGATAGGGTCCAGGGTCACCTGCTCATAAGGTACGTCCTGCATTAAGGAGGCAGTGGATTTGATTCTCTGGCGGCGCAGCAATTCCCGGATGGCCGGCGTCGTCTCCCGGGAATGGGACCGGGGAAGGAATCGGCCGTTCTCATAGCCGAGATAATCGGCGAGTCTGCGTGGCCGGTCGTCACGACCGGGCTTCGCTATGTAGTCGAAGATCGAGTGCTGTTCTTCCAGACGGTCTTCACATGCGAAAAGCACGGCGGCACAATGTTTGCAGAGGCCGTCGTAGCTATAGAATGCAGGACAGTCGCAGTAGCAGTCGGCCACGTCCTCGTAGAAGGAATTGTAGGTAAGTTCTACCTTATATTTTTTCCGACCACTGCCCTGGACAACGGCTTTCACGTAGACGTCTTCTTCCTCTGTTGTGGATTCGAAAGACAGTACTTTATTCTGCCGGAACAGTTCTAATCCTCTGCTGTAAATGGTGGGGCCGGTGATCTCTTTGATGAGCTGCTTATCTAGCACGGTAGGATCCTCTTTTCTTTCCTGGCACATTTGCGGGCAGCGGAGCAAGTGCACAGTTCTGCTTGTCAATGGTTTTGTAGGAATGGCTGCCGATTGGTTCTGTCTGTTAATCTTACCATGCGGGTAGGATGTTGACAAGATTTCAGGGCAAGACAAGCTATTTATGCCCCCGTTTACGTTGTCAGGCAGGTATGTTACAATATGGAAAAAGAGGCGGCGGGCATAGAAGGCAATGGGCCGTCTTGGAGCAGATTGGAACGGAACGGTTGGAGAAGGAGGACGTTATGGCAGACCAAACTGGAAAGAGTAAGACGTATTCTTATGATTATGAGGACTATGAGAACGGGAAGAAAGCAGAGACCATGCTGGAGGAGATTCTGGCTGATTCGGAGTTTCCGGGGCTGGAGGAGCTGATCATCGGCGGATGGGGCGGTGAATATGAAGAATCCTGTCAGGCGATCTTGGACGGTATTGCTGCAAATGCCGACAGGTTTAGCCACATCACGAAGCTTTTTATCGGCGATATGGACTATGAGGTGTGTGAAGTATCGTGGATCATGCAGGGCAATTACAGCGGTCTTTGGAAAGCCATGCCACAGTTGAAGGAATTGACGATCAAGGGCAGTACGGATTTGGAATTAGGGGCGATCGAACATGACAATCTGGAGTCTTTGACTATCATTTGCGGCGGCCTGGGGAAGGATGTTATAGAGGAGATCGCGAAGGCGAAACTGCCGAATCTGCAGAAACTGCTCCTTTACATTGGAGTTGAGGACTATGGTTTTGACGGGAACGCGGACACTGTCAGGGAATTGCTCTCCGTATCTGATTTTCCAAGACTTACCTATCTGGGGATTACGGACAGCGAGATCCAGGATGAATTGACGGCAGTTGTACTTGAGAGTAAATACATGCAGCAGATCACCACGCTGGATCTGTCGAACGGAACGCTTACGGATAAGGGCGGGCAGCTTCTTGTGGAGAAGCTGCCGGGATATCCCAATTTGGAGAAGCTGGATGTGCATTATCATTACCTGTCAGATGAGATAATGAGCAAATTGGAGGAGCTGCCCATTGCTGTCGATGCGTCCGAGCAGGAAAAGGCGGAAAGCTGGAATGGTGAGTTATGGTACAACGCCATGTTGACAGAATGAGTGGGATTGCGCTGATCGGAACGGACGGCGGCAAGCGCAGATTCTATTTTGAGCAGGCGGCAGCGGAGACAGGTATTCCGGTTGTATTTCTGGATTGGAAGGATGTGCCGGATATAGACTATGGGGAAGAACCGGGCCGGAAGCGATTCGAGGAGAAACTGCGGATTCTGTTGCAAACAGAAAACCTGCAGCGCTTTATGGTGAAGATTGATGCACCGGAATGGGAGAGCAGTCGATTGTGCGATCTGGGAAGCCTGACTGATCGGTATGAAGAGCAGCTTCGCCGACTTTTTGATCTGCCGGCAGGCGGTTTCTTAAACCGACCGTCGGAGATTGCACAGGTGCTTGATAAACGCGGCTGCAAGGCACGGCTTGCCCGGTGCGGCGTTCCGGTGACTCACATGTATGAAGAACACTTTGCCTGTGGGGAAGAGTTGCTTGACTTTCTGAGGGAGCATAGGATCACACAAGTGTTTGTGAAACCGGTGAAAGGGTCGGGCGCGGCAGGCGTGACGGCGCTGCGGTTTTCGCCGGGAAACGGCCGAATCGCGCTTTACACCTGTGCTGCGCTGAAAGATAGTGTGTTATATAATACCAAGCGGATGTACAGGTTGGAGGACAGGAAGGCGGAAGCGTTTCTGAACAGCCTGCTAAAGCTGGATTGTGTTGTAGAGCGATGGTATGGCAAGGCTGCTTTTGAAGGATACTGTTACGATCTGCGTGTAATCGTGCAGGGTGGCCGGATCGATTATATCCTACCCAGATTGTCGAAAGGTCCCATTACGAATCTGCATCTTAATAACCACGCTATGGCGTTTGCAGACCTGCAGCTGGAGACAGGAACAGTGGAACGAATCGAGGAAGTATGTCTTAAGGCGTCGTCGTGTTACCCGGGACTACAGAGCATCGGTATGGATGTACTTTTGGAAAAGGGCAGTCTGAAGCCCAGGATCATTGAGATGAATGCGCAGGGAGATCTGCTCCATCGGGATGTTTACGGCGAGAACCGAATCTATAAGAGGCAGGTCGCGATCATGAAGGAACTGCTGGAAACTGTTGGAATGAAATGAGAGGAAACGGCATGCTTTTGCTGTAATATTGCATAAAGAGTGAGACAGAAAGGGAGCGGAGAACAATGAGTGAGGTACCTTTTGCGGCATTTCGGGCCGGTATGGATGAGAAAGAAAGTTCCGTTGATATGACCAAGGTGGTGGGCAACTGTGACATTTTGTTTATCTGCCTGGATACTTTGCGGTATGATGCGGCTGTTGCGGAGGAGTCAGGCGGCGGCACGCCTGTCTTAAACAGGTATGGCGCATGGGAGAAGCGGCAGGCGCCGGGAAACTTCACTTACCCGTCCCACCACGCTATTTTTGCGGGATTTCTGCCGTCTAAGGACGAGGCGAGAAGCATTGCGGAACAGGAGATGCTTTTCTTTCCAAGAAGTATCGGCATGGGGAAGAAGACTCCCAGGGGCGCGTATGGGTTTGATGCCGGCAATCTGGTGGAAGGGCTTCATGCGGACGGTTATGACACATGGTGCGTCGGAGGGGTGGCTTTTTTTGACAAACGCTCGGAGCTTGGCAGGGTGTTTCCTTCTTTTTTTGAAAAGAGCTACTGGAATCCGTCCTTTTCCTGTCCGGTGAAGGAAAGTACGGGGAATCAGGTGGATTTCCTTCTTAAGCGGCTGGAACAGAATACGGATCCCAGGAGGATCTTCCTGTATCTGAATGTATGCGCGATTCATTATCCGAATCATTTCTATCTGGAACAGGAGAAAAACGACAGCCTGGAGACGCACAGGGCGGCGCTGCGATATGTAGACAGCCAGCTGGGCCGGTTGTTTGCCGGTTGGAAGAAGAAGCGTGGTAAGACCTTTGTGGTCTGCTTTTCCGACCATGGAACCTGTTATGGGGAGGACGGTTACGTGTTTCACGGTGTAAATCATCCGGTGGTCAGTACCGTGCCCTATAAGCATTTTTTCCTGTAAAAAGGGGTGTTGGCGCTGCATATCGGCATAATTTACGGATAGGGATATTTTCGGAGAGGTGTGTTTCATGAACAGATATGTGCAGTATATGTACAGTTATCCGCATAAAACGGCGTACAGACCGTTACATAACGTAAATATGAGAGATTATATGGAAAACTTGGCGGGTGAGGGGCACAGCTTGTACCTTCATCTGCCTTTTTGTGAGAGCAAGTGCGGGTACTGCAACCTGTTCTCCGTGGCGGGCTGCGTCGAGACGCAGAGGGATGCCTATCTGGATGTGCTGCCGCGTCAGATGGAGCAGTATGGGGAAATTCTGCCCTATGATACCGCATTTGGGGATCTTACCATAGGCGGCGGTACGCCTTTACTTCTGGATGCCAGGCAGTTGGAACGAGTATTCCGGGATATTAGAGCGCATATGCCGCTGGGGAAAGACTGCCAGATCGTCATAGAGACTGCACCGAAGCAGACCGACAGGGAGAAGGTGCGTCTGCTGAAGGAATCGGGTGTCACAAGGGTCAGTATGGGGATTCAGAGCTTTGACGAGGGAGAACTATCCTGGCTTGGCAGATTTCATGATGGCAGGCGGGCACAGGAAGCGGCGGAGATCTTGATGGATGAGGAGTTTGCCTGCGTTAATTTTGACTTTATCTATGGACTGCCGGGGCAGACGGCGGAAAGCTTGTCGGAATCTTTGGAGAAGGCAATGGTTTTTTCGCCGGATGAGATCTTTCTGTATCCACTGTATATCAAGCATGGCGTCCGTCTGGAAAAAGACGGGAAGGCAGTGGCGTTGGACTCCGATCATACGTTCCGGCTTTATCAGCGGGGCGCAGACTTTTTAAAGGAGCGCGGATACGCGCAGATCTCCATGAGGCGTTTTGTAAAGAGAAAGGGGAGTGAAGGTGTTGACGGTCTGCAGGCGGAATTTCGAGAATGCGGTTTTACCGGGGCCTTGTCTCTGGGCTGCGGAGGCAGAAGCTATCTGGGACGGCTTCACACCTGTACGCCCTACCGGACGACGCGGCAGGGAGCGCTCGAGGAGATAGAAGCCTATTTGGAAAGAGAAGATTTCCTGACAGTTACGAATGGAATCCTGCTTTCCGAGGAGGAGATCAGGCGGAGGTATGTGATAAAGCATCTTCTGATCCGCCCTGGTATTGCAAAGAAGATGTATCGGCGGATCTTTGGGAACGAGGTGACGGAGGATTTTCCGATCTTAAGGAACTGGATGGCGTCCGGGTGGCTGGAAGAGAAGAGATATCAGAGTAACGGTGAGGGGACAGGGTGTCAGGAGGATTCAGAATTCCTCAGTCTGACTGAGGAGGGACTGGGGCTGTCTGACTATATCGGGCCGCAGCTGATCTCGGCGGACATCAGGAAGAAGATGCTGGATTGGGAGAGAATCAATGGGTAGGAAAACAATCTGTTACAGGGGGAGTCTGAAAAGCTGTAATTACCGCTGTTCCTACTGTCCCTTTTCCAAACACAAGGCGTCGGCGCAGGAACTGGAAAAGGACAGGCAGAGTTTCGAGAGATTCTGCGAGAGTATCGCGGATAGGGCGACGGGATTCGATATCGGCGCAGTCTTTGTGGTGCCTTACGGGGAGGCATCGATCCACCGGTGGTATTGGGAAGGACTGGGACGGCTTGCGGGGCTTGGCGGGCTGGAAAGGGTGGGGCTGCAGACGAATCTTAGCTTTGCGGTGGAGGAGTGTCTGGCGGTCTTTGATCTGTACAGTGGGGACGCCAGCAGGGAAAACGGAGGGGAAAGCAGCAGGAAAAGCAACAAGGAGGCGTGCAGGAGAAAGCTCTGCATCTGGGCAACTTTTCACCCGGAGATGACAGATATGGACACGTTTGTGGATAAGTGTCACAGGCTGGTCGAGAACGGCGTTAATCTGTGTGTGGGAGCAGTAGGGGTGCCACAGAATATTGTGCTGCTTGGCAGACTGCGGGAGAGGCTTTCACCGAATCTTTACCTGTGGATCAATAAGATGGACGGGCTGGGACGCGCCTATACGGAGGAGGAGAAACGGGCCTTCGTGGAGATGGATCCCCTTTTCGGATTGGAATGTGGTAGTCCGGCTGCGGATGCCGCCATGTGCGGGGACAGATGTTTCGTGGAGGCCGACGGACGGATCCGCACCTGCAATATCAGCCGGGTAAAAGCGGGGAACTGGTATCAGAGTGAGGCGGCGGAAATCTTTCGATCTCTGTGCGGTAAAAAGAGGTGTTCCTGTTATCTGGCTTATGGCGGGCGGGCTGATTTCGAGGGGCGGCAGTTTTTTGGGGCATATCCAATCTTCCGGATTCCGAAACGGTATAAGGCGGTCTTTCTTGATCTGGACGGTACGTTGGTGCCGGAGAAACACAGGGGAAGGCTGTCGGACAGCGTACGCCGGAAGCTGCTTGTCCTGCGAGAGAAATGTCCGGTTTTTCTGGCTACTTCCATGCCGGAAGAGGAAGTCAGGCGGAGGTTGAGAGAAGATATGGATCTGTTTCAGGGGGCTGTCTTTGCGTCCGGGGCGTATGTATGGATGAGGACGAAAGAGGAAGGCGGGCAGGCGGCCGGCAGAGAGGAGAGGTCTAAGAGGGTAGAGGGCAGGGAAGTAATACACCCGGTAGATCTTAAGGAATTCCCCCGGCTGAGGGAGCTGGCGGCACAGTGTAGCGCCGCTGTCAGGATCTACAGAAAAAGGGGACGGGAAGTAGATATGGCAAAGGCAGAGGCCTATAAGATCACGCTTGTGAAAAGACATAACGGTGTCTGGAAAGAGCAGGAGCGCTTAAAGGCAGCGGAGATCCTTTCATCCGGAGATCATCGGATCTTCGTAGAAAATAATTGCATGGAGATCATTGCAGCGAATGTAGACAAAGGGACGGGAGTCCGGCAAATCTGCAGTTGGCTGGGAATCAGGCCGGAAGAAGCTATTGCTGTTGGGAATGGCAGGGAAGATAAGGCAATGCGGCAGGCATGCGAAGATATGGGGACGGCTCCCGGGAACAGAAGCTGATGCAGTATTTCCTGCTCGGCTCTTTGATACAGAACGTCGGATATTTGTTTGAATTGACAGCACCTACGGTAGAAGCCGCCATGGTGGCGGTGAAGATGCAGTATATGGGGTCTTTGGCGGTTCCCATCAGCTATTGCTATTTTATGTTCAGCTACTGCTATGAGAAAGCGCCTGTCAAGATTTTAAAAATTCTGAAAATAATCGATGTCTTCGTTCTGGGGCTTGTTTTTACCTGTGATCAGCATACTTTTTATTACAGCCGGATTGAGTGGCTGCATACGCCGGAAGGGCATGGATATCTGGGACTGGAGTATGGGCCGGGTTACTGGCTCTTCATGCTGTGCGGGATGATCTTGCCCTACATACTTTCGATGTATGCACTGATCAGTGTGTGCATCAAGAAGCCGGACTATGCGGCAGAAAGGCAGTATAAACTGATATTGGGCCTCTCTTTTCTGCCGGTAGTGGTGCTGTACCTGTATGTGATGAAGCTGACTTTTGTGTATGACCCTACGCCGTTTGTGCTGGGATTTGTCCTGGCGAGTGTGGTGATCTTGATCTGGAGCAGGAAAGTCTACGACTTCGGCAGTCTGGCATCGGGCAGCCTGTTAGACAGCATGAGTGACGGTGTCATTGCGATCGACATTCATGAGCGGATCGTTAGTTATAACCCTGCGGCAGCAGGCATTTTTCAGGATTTAAACAGCCGTGCCGTCGGGAAGCATATCGAAGAGGTCAGTGATTTTCCACGGGAACTGCTGGAAGAGAACGGGAAGGAAGAGTTCTGCCGCAACAACAGATATTATCATGGACATGCGGAGGAGATTCTTGACAGGTTCGGGGAGAAGAAGGGATATGTCATTCTGATCCTGGATATGACGGATACGAAGAACTACATAGAAGAGATCACGCGTGTACGGGAACAGGCAGAGCAGGCGAACATAGCCAAGAGTGCGTTTCTGGCCAACATGTCGCATGAGATCCGGACGCCGATGAACGCGATCGTGGGACTGAGTGACATCATTATGGAGGAGAGCAAGGGACGCAAGGTATACGAGTATGTCTGTGACATCAAGGCATCTGCCCATAACTTGCTGGCGCTGATCAATGATATACTGGATCTGTCCAAAGTAGAAGCGGGCAAAATGGAACTGATCCCGGCGGAGTATCATGTCAAGTCCTTGGTCAAAGAAGTATTGAATATGATGGATATCGTGGCTTCACAGCACGGGCTGATGGTGGAGAGCGAGTATGATATGACGATCCCTTGTTGCTATATGGAGGATGAGAGCAGGATCAAGCAGATTCTGGTGAATCTGTTGAACAATGCGTTGAAGTTTACTAAGGAAGGGCAGGTTAAGATTTCCGTTTCGGGCAGGCCGGGAGATGAGAAAGGAACGGAACGTCTGATCTTCAAGGTGCAGGATACCGGCTGCGGTATCCGTAAAGAAGACCTCGAACGTATCTTTGAGAATTTCAAGCAGCTTGATTCCAAGCGGAACAGGAGTGCGGAAGGAACGGGGCTGGGTCTCTCTATCACGAGACGTCTGGCCGAGCTGATGCAGGGTACGATCAGCGTAGAGAGTGTGTACGGGAAGGGTTCCACGTTTACGGTGGAGATCATACAGAAGATCACGGACGAGAGGCCTTTATCAGAAGTTCCGGAGCGGGAGATCAAGACGGAGGAGCCTTTGGAGCCGTTTACGGCCAAAGATTATAAGGTGCTGGTGGTGGATGACAATCTGATCAACAGAAAAGTCGCAAGATCCTTCCTGCAGACCTACGGTCTGGAGATCACCGAGGCCGAAAGTGGAATGGAAGCGATAGAGCTTGTTCACAGGATACAGTTCGATCTTATTTTCATGGATCATATGATGCCTGTCATGGACGGAATGGAGGCGGTACAGCGAATCCGCAACGACTGCGGTGAAAACGGCAGCCTGCCCCTTGTCATTGCGTTGACGGCCAATGCCATGGAAGGAGTCCGGGAGAACTTTCTTGCGAACGGCTTCCAGGATTTCCTGGCAAAGCCGCTTGACAGGCGGGCCATGCATAAGATGCTCCTGAAATGGATCCCGGAAGACAGAAGGATGGCGGGCGGATCGTGGATCGAGAATCTGCAGTCCAATAACGATATATTCCGGAAGATTACGATCGAGGGAATTGATACGGACGAGGTAGCCGGGCATTATGCAGGCAGTCTGGAAGAATACAATGAACTGCTGAAACTGTACTGCCTGGACGGGAAGCGTAAACTGAAAGTTCTGCAGGAACTTTGGGAAGACCAGGATTACGAGGGCTACGGCATTGAGGTACACGCCCTGAAGAGTGCTTCTGCGAATGTAGGCGCGATGCGGCTTTCCAGCAGAGCTAAGGAACAGGAAAAAGCGGTGAACAGAGGGGATCTTGCCTTCGTGGACAGTCGTGTGACGAAGCTTCTGGCAGAGTATGAAGAACAGCTTGCGCATATCGAGGCATATCTGAAAGAGAATCGGAAACAGGACAGCGCAGCAGTTGAGAAGAAGGAGATCGGCAGGGAAGAACTGCGACAGGAGATCGAGACGGCCTTGAGCAGCCTGGAGGATTTTCAGGCCAAGGAGTGTGCGCATAAGATAGAAGAGATATTGGAGTATCGGCTGGAGGCTGAGACTGAGGAAACGCTCGAGAATGTCAAGGAGCAGCTCCAGTTATATGAAGATGAGGCGGCGGAACAGATGCTGCGTGAATTATTAGAAAAGATAGGATAGGGGGAAAGAACAGATGACATTTAAGTGCAAAATACTGGCGGTGGATGATAACAGTATCAGTCTGGCAACGATCGAGCAGGCCTTGAAGGAGAAATATGAGGTGATACCTTTGAACTCAGGGGTGCGTGCACTGCAGTATTTGAAAAAGAACAAACCGGATCTGATCCTGCTGGATGTACGGATGGCATCGAAAGACGGTGTGGAGACACTGCGCGAAATTCGTGAGATGGAAGACTGCCAGAATATCCCTGTGATCATGCTTACATCTCAGAACGATAAGCATACGGTTTTGGAGAGCTTTATGCTGGGGGCGGATAATTATATTCTCAAGCCATTTAACGTGGAAGATCTGCATGAGAGAATCGAGAGTGTGCTGAGAAAAGCAGGCAGCAGGAAAAACGCAGATAGCGGTGAGACGTCCTGAGTTTAAGAGACAGACAAAAGAAGTGTGATGATCCATAGGATGTGATATGTGATGGAGCCGGGATTGATCCGGCTCCTGTGCTGTTTTATCATATAGTATCAGGATGTTAAAAGGTAATAATCCTTCATTCCAGCTTGATGCAGAATGCGAAGTATCCTGTTCCGGTATTGAACAATAAGCTGTAGTCAAAGTACTGTGCATAAAAGATCTGCCGGAACTGTTCCGTCGTCATCAGGTGATTGGTCTCCAATTCGTAATAAGAAGACAGATGCTGGTGCTCTCCAATCTGGTCTGCGATATGCAGGGAAAGCTGCCTGACGGTATTTTCAACCATCCGATCTACCTTTTTCAGCGGCATGCCAAGCATGGAGCTCACGGCACGCAGCACCAGGCTTTCTTCAAGAACAAGAAAAATCTGTACATGGTTCCCTTCTTTGGAACGGTAAGTCAGCCGGTCGATCAGGCAGTTGCCGAAATCTTCCCCACTGTAATGTTCGCTGACGATTTCCGGGTGTAACCGGAAAATCTCTCGTATGGCAAGCGTCAGTGCATCTTCCAGAGCATCCATGGTTTCCCCGGTGTTATCTTTTTTCCATCTATTTGTAATTTTGCCTGTGATGGCACGATCCTCGATCATGATGTGGGCAGTCAGCCATCCAAGGCAGATGCCGAGAAAATGCTGGATGGATTCCTGCGAATAGTCTGATTCCGTCAGATCCTTTTCAAGAGCGGGCAGTGTCTTATACCGCATATCGTCATGCAGGCGCTTGTGTATTTCATATCCTTCGTAGTTGATCGACTTCATATAGATTTCCTCGTCGGTAAAATGCTCTATGGCATAGGTTTTAAAGTATTTGATGCCTTCGGCACATGCCCATTGTCCGTTATTTTCATCTTCGCTTACATGAATCAGTCTGCGGACGGTCGAAAAAAGTTTCCGGTGTGCATTGTCGATGGAATCAACGCCGATGTTGAAATGATTGTTCCATTCTGCTTCTTTCGCCATTTCTGCTCCTTTATCGGTGTGGGAAGGCTAAAATGACAGTGCGTTAGAGTTGGAGGCTGATTAGGCTGTGAACTGTAACGACAGCGCTCCCACGACTGGCCGCCTGCGAAATTGAATCTAATTTCCAGGTGGGTTTACTGATATATTGATATTATATGTCGGGATGTGACGAAGGGTGTCGGATGGAAATGGTTTTAAGTGATATAGTTTGTTATGAGATTGTGAAAAAGGGTGGATTTGATTTGGGGTGTTATTGAAGTGCTGGCGGCAGTTTTGAACTGACGCCAGCCATCTTGAGTAAACATTAACCGCATTGCTAATTTTTCAATCCACACTTATTTATAGTTAACGACATTAAAAATTTCGTTTTCGGTCCTGCAAAAGCTCCCGTATATGGCTTTGGCAGGAACCGGAAGCAGAAATTTGTTATGTCGTTTACTATAAGTGACAGAAACATTTTACGCAATGTAAGGATAATTATCAAGTACTATTGATATTCTTCTTGACAATCTTATATTGAAGTATTAATCTATGTTTGTAGGACATTTATAACTGCATTACTAATGAATATATATAATGTCACATCATACATTACTCAAGATAATACAGGGAAACCAGAGGAAGAAACCCATATGATTGCTCATATATCAGAAGACGGACTTAACAGAAAAGAATCTGTGGCAGAACATACGAAGAAGACCGTATTTTTATGCGGAGAAAAAGGAAGGCGGTGCGGACTTGCCAGGGTCATGTCCCTGTGTGCCATATACCATGATATGGGTAAAGAGAAGGACAGCTTCAGCACATATATTCTCGCGGATGAAAAGGTAAGGCGCAAGCTTAAAGGAACCATCAGTCATGCATCGACGGGAGCGAAATATATTTATGAGCGGTATCATGACAGCCTTGGCGATGTGAAAGGCAGCGCCAAAATTATGGTTGAGATGATTTCCTATGCGATCGCGGCGCACCATGGCATGTTTGATTGTGTAGACGCGGATCATAATGATCTCTTTTTTGCAAAATTAAATAAAGTTGATGATTATGATGAAGCATACCGCAATGCAAAACAGGATTATTTGAGTGAATATGATGAAGAAAGGACATTCGGGGAGGCTGCGGAAGAATTTGATTTGGCCTGGAACAGAATAAAAGAGTTGTTTGGAAGATTAAAGCCGTTACTGCTTTCCGGCCATAACATAAATGCGAAAGAAGCAATGGAGGATTGCAGGCTTTATCTGCTTGCCTGCCTTCAACGCCTGATCCTGTCTATATTGATCGATTCTGATTGGGAAGCGACTTCCGACTTTATGGATAATGTCGATGTGCCGTCAAAACCGGCCGCATATAATACGAAGGATATTTTCCGGCAGGCCGGCAGGAACTTTGAAGCATATATGCGGGAGAAGCAAGAGAGAATAGAACTTTCCCGGCTGTCTGATCAAGAAAGAGTAATCTATGAAGCAAGAAATTCCCTGCAGGAAGAATGCAGACGATTCGGACAATATCTTGCCGGCATTTACTGTCTGCCGATTCCCACAGGCGGTGGCAAAACACTTGGCAGTCTTGCTTATGCACTGGAATATTGCAGGCTGCATCCGGAGACCGAGCGCGTTATATATGTCTCACCTTATATCAGCATCACGGAACAGAACGCGCAGGTGTTTCGGGAAGCGATTGGCGAAGATGACTGGATACTGGAGCATCATTCTTCCGTGATCAGGAAGGAAGAAGGGACAGGTGAGGACTACAGGAGCAACATAACTTCCAGATTTGATATTAATTGGGAAGAGCCGTTTATCTGCACCACGTTTGTTCAGTTTATGAACACCCTTTTTTCAGACAAAGGGGAATCCATAAGGAGAATGCACCGTCTGGTGAATGCGGTCGTGATCATTGATGAAGTGCAGTCGATGCCTGTGAAGTGCATACATACTTTTAATTATATGTGCAATTTCTTAAACGCCGTATGTAATACGAATATTATCCTGTGTACCGCTACGCAGCCGACGCTGGCGGAAGCGAAATGTCCGATCTGTTACAGCAAGCCAAAGTATATGATAGAAAATGCAGCGGATTGGTTTTATAAGTTTGAACGGGTAAAGATAACTACGCCGGAAGCAGACAGCAGGTATTCCATCGAGAGTCTGGCAGAAGAGATTGCCGGGCGGACAGTGAACTGCCGGTCCATTCTTGTGGTATTTAACACAAAGTCCGCAGTGAGAAGCCTGTATGACAGACTAAAAGCGCGGGGAATTCCGGCGGAGTATCTTACGACAAATTTATGTGCGGAACATCGAAGCGATAAGATTAAGAACATTAAGGAGATTCTTGAGAAAAAGCAGGAGACGATCGTTGTGGTCAGCACTAATCTGATCGAGGCGGGCGTCGACATTTCGTTTGAGTATGTATACCGATCTATGGCTGGACTGGATAGTGTAGCGCAGGCTGCAGGCCGTTGCAACAGAAATGGCGAGCTGGAAAGCGGGATGGTCAATCTCATTGATCTGGAAGGTGAGAACGCGGGAAATATGACGGAGCTGCAGCAAAGTATCAGAGCGACGGAAAGTGTGATCTGGCAATACAAGGACAGTGCGACACAGGGTAGTTTGCTGATGCCGGAATGGATGGATATTTTTTACAGGAATGTATACTTCAATGCGTCAGATAAAATGAACTTTCCTGTTAAGGGATTGGATAGGAGTATTCTGGAGCTTTTGTCGAGAGGATTTAGACCCAAAGAAAAGAAGAATCTGATGAATCAGGCGTATAAGACGGCAGGACAGCAATACCGGGTGATAGACGATGATTCATTTGGGGTGATCGTCCCCTACAAGAAGGGTGCTAAGATCATAGAAGCTATTCAGAACGCAGTCGATCCGGCGGGATTAAAGGCTTATATACGGCAGGCACAGAGGTACACGGTGAATGTCAGGGGAAACAGTTTGAAACAGTTTGAAGGACTGATACAGCCTGTGAGTGACAGGACACCGGATCTGTATATGGTAGCCTCGCCCGGGGCTTATCAGATGGAATATGGAATTACTCCGGAGTGGGAAACGCTGATATTTTAAGAGAGGACGGTTACAGCATGGAAAAGCCAAATATTATTGAATATTGTGTGTCCGGTAGATATGCGTTGTTTACGGATCCACTGTCTAAGACAGGCGGAGAGAAATGCAGCTATCAGATACCTACGTACCAGGCGCTGAAAGGGATAACGGAATCCATATACTGGAAGCCTACCATAACCTGGATCATTGACGAGTGCCGCATCATGAACTTGATTCGGACAGAATCAAAGGGGATCAGACCGATCAAGTACAGTGGTGGTAACGATCTGTCCTATTATACGTATCTGCATGAGGTGGCATACCAGGTAAGGGCGCATTTTGAATGGAATGAAAACCGGAAGGACCTGTCCCATGACCGCAACGAAAACAAACATTATGATATTGCCAACAGAATGGTTACAAGGGGCGGAAGAAGGGATATTTTCCTGGGGGCAAGAGAGTGTCAGGGATATGTGGAGCCCTGCGCCTTTGGTGAGGGAAAAGGAGCGTATGACGGGACGGATCTGTCCTTTGGCATTATGGCTCACGGTATAACGTACCCGGATGAGGCTGACAGAGAGGAAGAAAAGGGGAAAATGACTGTACGCCTCTGGAATGCACAGATGAAAGACGGTATCATACACTTTTTACGGCCTGAGCAATGTGAGATCAGACATATTCTACGGGATGCCAGGCAGAAAGAATTTGAACCGGGAAAAAATTTCAGGGGACTGCAGGAATTTGAAGGAGGTGATTTATTTGGCGTGGCTCAAGACTTTAGCTGATACATATGATGTCTGTGCTGAGCTGGCAGGTGTTGACAGGAATGATCAGGCCGTATTGCTTCCAATCTCCCATTCGACTTTTAATGCACAGATTGAGGTGACCATCGATCTGAACGGAAATTTTCAAAGAGCCAGGAAGCTGGACAAGGGCAGGGATGCGGTCACGGTCATTCCGGTCACGGAAGATTCGGCGGCAAGGAGCAGCGGAATTGCGCCTCATCCGCTATGTGATAAACTCTGCTATATAGCAGGGGATTATACGTCGTATACGGGTGATAACAAGGAAAAATATTATGAAGCTTATATGGAACTGCTGCGAGACTGGACAGAATCGGAGTATTCCCATCCTATGATAGAGGCGGTATATAAGTATCTTGGCAGGAGAACGCTGATACAGGATCTGATCATGAGCAAAACGCTGGAGCCGAATGATAACGGTATCATTACAGATCAGGTTAAGATACAGGGACTGGGGCAGACCGGGGCAAATGTGCGGTTCATAGTGTTCGGGGCAGTTATGCCGCAGGAGGTTTGGAAAAACCAGGAGTTGTACAGAAAGTACAGTGAGTATTACCGTCAGAGAGCGGGTGGAAAGAAACTGTGCTATGCATCCGGAAAGACAGCGTCCTGCTCGGACAAGCATCCATCCAAAATACGCAACAGCGCAGACAAAGCGAAGCTGATCTCCGGGAATGACGAATCCGGCTTTACTTACCGCGGAAGGTTTACGACAAAGGAACAGGCAGTTTCGGTCGGATATGACACATCCCAGAAGGCGCATAACGCTTTAAGGTGGCTGCTTCAAAAGCAGGGATATACACGTGACGAGTCGGCCATTGTCTGCTGGATGGTAAACAGGAACCGGCAGGTGCCGGACATGATGAAGGATTCAATCAATGCCTGGCATGGGATTGACGAGTTTGACTTTGATTTTGATAATCTGGATACATACGAGACCGCAGATATCGCCAAATACGATACGGGTAAATATTTTGCACAACAGTTTAACAATGCGGTAAACGGATATGCCGGAAAAATCAGAGCAGAAGATAAAATAGCAGTCATAGCGTTGGATGCGGCTACTACCGGCAGGCTTTCAGTGGTGTACTATGATGAGATGGGCGGGGACCAATATATAAATGCGATCTTAAACTGGCAGCAGCATTGCAAATGGCGTCGCAGCATTAAGGCAGGCAATATGGAAGAAAGCAGAAGACGGATTACCTGCGAGTGCACGCCTTCACCCAGAGATATGGCGTTGGCGGCATATGGCGTGCAGAGGACGGAATGGCTGGAGGCAGAAGGAAAGCTGATCAGAGCAACGATAATGCGGTTACTGCCATGTATAACCGGAAAAAAAGGCAAAATTCCGCAGGATATCATCAGAGCAGCAGTACGGCGGGCCTCCATGCCGCAGACAATGGGTGACTTTATTTGGTATAACGATGTGCTGTGTGTTACATGTGCAATGATAAGATTTAATTATGAAAGGGGAAACATGACAATGGATAATTTCCTGCATGACAATGGGAAGGACCGAAATGTTTTGTTCGGAAGACTGCTGGCCGTATATGACTATATGGAACAACGGGCGATGTATGAACGTGACGAGAACGGTAAGGTAAAAGAGGGGCGTACAACGAATGCGAAGCGCTATTGGAATGCCTACAGCAGCAGACCGGCCAGAACCTCAAAGACGATCAGAGAAAATCTGATCGCCTATGAAAGAAAATTAAATGATTATGAGCGGAAGAAATTCGAGGAATGGATCGGTGAGATCATGACGCAGTTTGCAGAGAGTCAGTTTGATAATACAGCATTAACGGAAATGTATTTGCCGGGATATTATCAGCAGATCGAGTATATGAAAAAGTCGTTTCAGAAAAAGGACAGTACGGAAAGTCAACCGTAAGATACTGTCATACATACGCAGTCATGGAAGAAAATAAAGAGAAAGGCAAGGGTATTATTATGAGTGAATTTACAAACAAAATTGATTTTGAGGTTCTGGTAATGGTTAAAAATGCAAATCCGAACGGAGATCCGCTTAATGGCAACAGACCAAGAGAGACTTATGACGGGTATGGAGAAATATCGGATGTGTGCATTAAGAGAAAGATCAGAAATCGGCTCCAGGATATGGGGGAAGCTATTTTTGTGCAGAGCGACGAACGCGCCGATGACGGCTGCAAGAGTCTTGCCGACCGGGCGAAAAGCAATACCGACATGCAGAAAGCATTGAAGGATAAAGATAAGGATGCCTATGCCAGAGCAGCCTGTGAGAAGTGGATCGATGTTCGGAGTTTTGGCCAGGTGTTTGCTTTTAAAGATGACAGCGTGTCCGTAGGCGTGAGAGGACCGGTTTCGGTTCACTCGGCTTTCAGTGTACTGCCGGTTTCGATTGACAGTATGCAGATCACAAAAAGTGTCAACAGTGAGACCAAAGAGAAGAAATCGTCCGACACAATGGGCATGAAACATAAAATATATTCGGCTCTGTATGTCATAAAGGGCAGCATCAATCACCAGCTTGCCGGGAAAACAGGATTCAGCGATGAAGATGCGGAGAAGATCAAAGAAGCTCTGCGTACACTGTTTGTAAATGACAGTTCATCGGCAAGACCTGACGGAAGCATGGAAGTATGCAGGGTATATTGGTGGAGGCATAACTGCCCTATGGGCCAATATTCATCTGCAAAAGTTCACAGACTGATCGACATTACAGCGAAGACAGATGATCCGAAGGAGTTTGAAGACTATCATATTGAAGTTGCTTCTTTACCGGATCTGGTATTGGAGGAGATAGAAGGGATTTAAGCATGTATGGTGAGGAAGATTATCTGATGCTTTCCGGGATTCAACACTTTGCGTTTTGCAGAAGGCAGTGGGCCATGATACATATTGAGCAGCAATGGGCTGAAAATTATAGAACAACTGCCGGTGAACTGATGCATAAGAAAGCGCATGATGCCGCTTCTTTTGAAAAAAGAGGAGATTTGCTGATCATAAGAGGGATGCGCATTTCCTCGCGGAATCTTGGACTCAGCGGACAGTGTGACGTTGTAGAATTTCATCAGGATGAAAACGGTGTCAGCTTATTTGGGTATGATGGAAAATGGAAACCGATACCTGTAGAGTATAAGCGTGGGACGCCGAAAGAAAATAATGCGGACGAACTGCAATTATGTGCACAGGCAATGTGTCTCGAAGAAATGCTGCAGGTATATGTGCAGGACGGGTATCTGTATTATGGAGAGAACAGGCGGCGCAGCCACGTGGACTTTACGGACAGCCTGCGGGAAGAAGTGAGAAATGCGGCGAAGGAAATGCATGAGCTGTTTCAAAGAGGATATACGCCGAATGTAAAACCGACAAAGAAGTGTAAGGCATGTTCACTGGAAAATCTATGCCTGCCAAAACTGCAAAAGACAGTAAAAGTGCGGGATTATATTGAAAAAGGCATAAAGGCAGATGATTAAATTATTTTGGGATTATAGTATTTGAAAATGGCAGGAGTATTGACGTGCGAAAATTATTGAATACCTTATATGTTATGACAGAGAACTGCTATTTAACGCTTGACGGAGAAAACGTTGTGATACAGGATGGTGAGAAAACGCTTGGAAGGTTTCCCCTTCATACCCTGGAAAACATTATCTGTTTCACATACAAAGGCAGCAGTCCGGCGTTGATGGGCGCCTGTGCAGAGCGGAAGATCGGTATGAGCTTCTTTTCGCCCAGAGGTGCATTTTGGGCAAGGGTCAGCGGAAAAGAATACGGTAATGTGCTACTGAGAAAAGAACAATATCGTATATCGGATGACAATGATAAAAGTGTAAGATATGCTAAAAATATGATTGTCGGAAAAGTTTTTAACAGCAGATGGAGCATAGAACGCACTTTGCGTGATCATGCATATCGGGTAGATGCTGAAAAGCTTAAAAAGATATCTAATTTTTTGCATGATACGCTGCCGAAAATAGACAGCACTCTGAATCTGGACGAACTTCGGGGAATAGAAGGGAAAGCCGCGGAACAGTACTTTTCAGTATTTAATGAGATGATATTAAACCAGAAGGAGGATTTTGCGTTTATTACCAGAAACCGCAGACCGCCGCTCGATAATATAAATGCGTTATTGTCGTTTGCGTATACAATTCTTGCAGGCGACTGTGCAAATGCGCTTTCAAGCGTGGGGCTGGATCCCTATGTCGGTTTTATGCATGGGGACAGACCCGGCCGGACATCCATGGCATTGGATCTGATGGAGGAACTCAGGCCGGTATTAGCCGACAGATTTGTTTTGACTTTGATAAACACGAAAGCGATTCAGGCAGTTCATTTTGAGAAACAGAAGGATGGGGCTGTGCTCTTGACTGATGATGGAAGGAAAGTGTTTTTCGATGCATGGCAGAAGCATAAAAGAGAAACTATAACACACCCGTACCTGAAAGAAAAGATTGAGTGGGGGCTGGTGCCTTATGTGCAGGCACTGTTGCTTGCCCGCACAATACGTGGTGATGTTGACGAGTATCCGCCATTTTTATGGAAGTAGGTGTATGAATGTTAGTGTTGATCACATATGATGTCTCGACGCAGAGTGTAGCAGGAAAGAGCCGGCTTAGAAAAGTTGCAAAAGAATGCGTCAATTACGGGCAGCGCGTTCAAAACTCTGTGTTTGAATGTATCCTAGACGCCTCACAGCTTTTGTTGTTAAAAGATCGGCTTGTAACTCTAATCAATGAAAAAGAGGATAGCCTGCGCTTTTATTATCTTGGAAATAATTATCGGACGAAGGTTGAGCATTTTGGTTGTAAAAGTTCTTATGAGGCCGAAGGAACTCTGATGATCTAGGATGGTGCGATAGCGATATTAACATGAAATGCCTGAGAGGTTCGCACCAGGGAAATGACAAATTAATATAAGGGATTTTATATTTGTATAGTTAGAAAATATTGTAATTTGTGAATATTGCTTAAGTAAGAATCTTTGATATAAAAGAAATAGGTAATATTTGCGGTCGCTCCCCTCGCGGGAGCGTGGATTGAAATCATGATCCAGGAGGCAACTTCTTCCGATGCAGCGTCGCTCCCCTCGCGGGAGCGTGGATTGAAATATGTCTGGCTTACTGGACACAGATTTTGACGCAAGTCGCTCCCCTCGCGGGAGCGTGGATTGAAATAGCATTTGATTTTGCATAGTGGATTGTCCAAAAAGGTCGCTCCCCTCGCGGGAGCGTGGATTGAAATAGTACTTAAGTCTATCTCAACCTTTGTCCCGATAAGTCGCTCCCCTCGCGGGAGCGTGGATTGAAATGCAGCACGGAGAATGACAGCCGTTATACGTTCCTGTCGCTCCCCTCGCGGGAGCGTGGATTGAAATAATATCGTCCTCATTGGTGGGGAAAGCAAATTTCGTCGCTCCCCTCGCGGGAGCGTGGATTGAAATAAAAGAGAGCTTTTAAGGGCGAAAGAAAGCGGTATGTCGCTCCCCTCACGGGAGCGTGGATTGAAATAGTATGCGACCATGAACGGAATCCAACTGCCCAAGGTCGCTCCCCTCGCGGGAGCGTGGATTGAAATATTTATCGAAACAATCAAAAAGCATGGCAAATACAGTCGCTCCCCTCGCGGGAGCGTGGATTGAAATACGCCCTCCGGCTGATGAACATTGGAGTAGATCCGTCGCTCCCCTCGCGGGAGCGTGGATTGAAATAGAGCGAACAGGTGCCGCGCTTTAAACGCTGCGAGTCGCTCCCCTCGCGGGAGCGTGGATTGAAATTGCGCTGCTGGTGTAACTCGCATCTGTCACGTAGTCGCTCCCCTCGCGGGAGCGTGGATTGAAATGCAGCTGCGGATAATGCAAAACAGATCAACTGGGTCGCTCCCCTCGCGGGAGCGTGGATTGAAATATTCCGGCTTTTATAGCTTGCGCCTGCTGATTGGTCGCTCCCCTCGCGGGAGCGTGGATTGAAATTTATCCTCTTTGACCTCCTCTAATGTTGGCTCATAGTCGCTCCCCTCGCGGGAGCGTGGATTGAAATTCTAAGTCTTTTTTTGCTTTTTCTACTTCCCCACGGTCGCTCCCCTCGCGGGAGCGTGGATTGAAATCAGAGCGATCACGGTATCGTGGAAGCTTAAGGAAGTCGCTCCCCTCGCGGGAGCGTGGATTGAAATTGAGATGAAACTGGCATCGTCAAGTTTTGACGGAGTCGCTCCCCTCGCGGGAGCGTGGATTGAAATCACCCCGTAGCGGAATGCTGTTAAGAGCCATCGCGTCGCTCCCCTCGCGGGAGCGTGGATTGAAATTTCGGGGGGCTTAATGAGTGCTGCCTATCCCTTACGTCGCTCCCCTCGCGGGAGCGTGGATTGAAATCAATCACGCGCGTTAACTGCGCAGGAACCGCACCGGTCGCTCCCCTCGCGGGAGTAGTGTAAAGTTAACAACGGGAAATGGAAATTAGTGGAATCCAGTAAATG
>ERZ779637.356-NODE-356-length-32003-cov-8.289502_pt1 | contig 32003 bp, 32 predicted proteins | sample MGYA00514196_ERZ779637 | MGnify/ENA primary metagenome ERZ779637 (study PRJEB29562, sample SAMEA4376700) | mouse gut metagenome | isolation source: Cecum | study: EMG produced TPA metagenomics assembly of the A DSS colitis mouse model was used to assess the...
TCTTTCATCCTGTACAGATGCAAGGCTGTAAAGGCATCCATTTTTTCATTGGTAAGGAACGGATTCAGGAGATGATTGAATATCTCAAGTCACAGCCGAAACGGGTCACTGCCTATGATGAACAGCTGGTGCGTAAGCTGATTGAGAAAATAACGGTGTATGATGACCGTCTGGACTTCCTGTTCAAGTCAGGGATTCAGATTGAGATTAAAGGATAATTGAATACAGAACAATGACAGGCACTCTGTAAAAACGCAGGGTGCCTGTTTCCCTGCAAAATCATTGAAAAATTCAAGAAAATATGGTATGATAAATTATCTCATATGTGTTATAAATAGTCGACTGGATTGATAGGAGAAATAATATGCTGAAGAACAATATAGAGGTGGATGTTAAGGTTAAGTGTATAGAAGGCGAATTAACACAGGCACAGCTTGCTGAAAAGGTTGGAACGACTGGACAATATGTCAATCGCATTATCAAGAAAAAAGATGGTGTTGTGAATAAAACTTTTGTGCAGATGATGGAGGCTCTTGGGTATGATGTTGAACTGACTTATGTAAAGCGAGAGGATTAGGAGAGGTTTTTTATGATTATCTATGCCACAAAACAAACATTTGAAAGATACAAATTAAAACTTCCATCAGAATTATCACATCCTATTAAGAAAAAATTACGGACTGGAGGATTAGCATGTCAAAGAAGAAAGATGAAATAGCGATACACAGCTCGGCGGCCGAATATTTGACCTATGTTGCGGCAGTTGGAGATAGTGCAGACAGCATGGAAATGCGCTATGAAAATGAGAATATATGGCTGACGCAGAGAAAGAATATATGGGACTGACTACTTGGGAAGCTGCTCCAGAGGGGAAAATTGTCAAGTCGGATGTGTCGACAGCAAAGAACTATCTGAGTGATAAAGAAATGTCTTACATGGAAAGAATTGTATCCTTGTACCTTGATTATGCGGAACTGCAGGCTGAACGACAGATTCCTATGAGCATGGAGGATTGGGCGAAACGTTTGAATGGTTTCTTGGAATTTAACGGTAATGAGATACTGACAGATGCAGGTAAAATCAGTGCGGAGCAGGCGAAACTTCATGCAGAAACTGAATTTGAAAAGTATCGTATTGTGCAGGACAGATTGTTCATGTCTGATTATGATAAATTTTTGCCGGAGTTGGAAAAACAAGCAGAAAATGAATCTGATTAGGGATAAAGTTCAGTTATTAAAAATTTTGCAATAACTGTGAAATTGTCCAGGAATCAACCTGCTGGAATTTCCGACAGGTTGGAAAAGGTGTTTTGTACTGTGAATATGATAAAGAAACTGGGAGGACTGATATTTTGCAGGAAAGAGGATTTACTGAAAAAGATTGGAAACTTTTCAGAAGTAAAATTGCGGATTGGCAGGAAGCCTATATGGACAGGCTCAATAAGGAATATATAGAATTACTAAGTGGAGAAGAAAATCCGTCCGATAAGTTTTGGAGTTTGGAGGAGCGGATAAAAAAAGATAAGAAGAAAACTGGTGTTAGAGCAGAAATGAGCAGGTCGAACCTGATTTATAATATTATCTCGCTTATGAATGAAGGTGCAATTTGTTTTGAAGATCTCGAAGAATTCAGTGATCAACTGAAAGAAACGGTAAGGCCCTTTATTGGAAGATGATTGAGATATACAAAATTTTGAATTGAAATGCAGTAGGAACAGACAAGTTGGAATGATTGCCCACCTGTCCGCACTGCTGGAAGGGTATGAACCCGCTTATACAAATTTTCAAGCCATGTCTTTGTCTGTAAAGAAAACCTATACGCGGGCATATCTGGATGCAAAGACAGATGTACGAGCCATATCGAGTGCGTTTGTTTAATGACGAGGAAAGAAAAATGAGAGCCAAAAGTGACATGTTTCCAGAATGTTTGGCTCGTTGCACGCGGAAATAAAAAGAAAGAAAACCGGCAAACACAGAAACCAAGGAACAGGAGAAAGAAAAATGGCAGTTTTTTTCCCGGAAATACTGGACGATTTTTTATCCCCTTCCTTTTTGGCAGGGATACGCAGAAAATTTCATTATGGGGAAGAACCGGATGGCGAACTTTGGGAAGTAGCAGGGGAAATGCTGCCGCGGATACGGGAAGAAGCCTTTTGGGAAAGCAGGGCACATGCTTTCCAGACAAAAGCGGACGCCGTAAGATATGAGGATGTCGCTATGTCGCTGGGCAGCGGTTTGGACCGGCTGCAGGAGTGGTATCATAAAGAAGGGCTTCTTTCAAAAAGCTATATGCTGGAAGTACTTGCCGGTGAGCTTCTCATGCGGGGATATGGTGCCTGTAACGATGCGCTCAGCAGAAAGACGGGATGGCATGTGGCGGGATATCATTTTCCGGGAAACGGGGAAGACTTTCCGTTGGAAATGCTGCCGCGCCTTTTGGATAGGCTTACCCTGAAAATCCGTTGTAATGCCGCATTTTGCATGATTCCGCAAAAAAGTGTGGCATTTATTGCGGAGCTGACAAAGGATGAAAACATCCGATGCCAAGGTATATGCGCCGGATGCAGCAATGGGAACTGTCCCGGACGGGTGACACGGAAAATCGGAAATGAGGTGGAAAATGGAACATTCGTATCGTTTTTTTGAAAACAGGTCATGCAAATATTTTCCCTGCCATAAGGAGATGGGAGATTTTAACTGCCTGTTCTGCTACTGTCCGCTGTATGCAAAGGAAAACTGTCCGGGAAATCCCACGTATCTGGAAAGCGGCGGAAAAAGGCTCAAAGACTGTTCCGGCTGCACGTTTCCCCACCAACCGGGGAATTATGATATGGTGGTCCGGTTTTTGCGGGAAAATGTTACCGGTGCGCCCTGATTTCCAAAAGGCGGTGCATTTTGGCAGAATTGCTTCGACGGATTCTTTTTCTTTCCTTCCCACTACGAACAGTACGGTGAAATAGGATTTCCTGGGATATACGGTGCAAAGGTTTTTTCATTTGTCATACCTCCATATGTCGTGTGTGCCGCTTTGATGTGGACTTTCCATTATCTCCGTTCGTAAACCAATTCCGTGATACCGTTATAAGTCAGGTTATCCGTCAGTTTTAGGTTGATATGGTTAGCGGTTTGGTTAAAGAGACGGATACCGTCCCCTAGAATTACCGGGATGATACAGATGTGGTAAACGTCAATCAAATTTTCCCGCATAAGCTGCCGGACGATGTCAGCCCCACCGCATATCCAAATGTTTTTTCCGGGTTCTTTCCTGAGACGTTTTGCCAGGATACAGGGGTCTTGGGCGGTGAATTGGATTTTAACGGTATCCACATTCCGGATAAACCGGGAATACGTATCGGGAAGGCTGGCATTTTCCTCCTGTCCGTTTAACCAGTCTATGCCGCCGTTTTTGTCAGCAATATATCCGTCAAGGCTCATGGCGATATATAAAACAATTTTACGCATGTTGTCGGGACCTCCCTGTTATTTTGGGGTGAGTGGATGCATGAACAAAAGTCCGTTATGGGGTGGCAGCAGGCGTGTCTGTCCCGCAAAGGACTCCGGTCCGATTAGCACAAGTTGCATTGAAAGGCTATACGAACCGTCCAATTGTTACCCGGAAATGTAGCAGTTTGGCCTGAATTGTTATCCGGAAACGCGTTGAAATTTTCCGTCGGTATAGTATAATGGTAGCCATGAAAACAAAAAAGGAGGATGCAAGGATGATAGTTGCGGTAACATATGAGAAGGAAAACGGACAGGTATTCCAGCATTTCGGACATAGCGAATTTTTTAAAATTTATGAGGTCGGGGACGGGAAAATCCAAAAAGCGGAAGTATATGACACAAACGGACAGGGACACGGGGCGCTGGCGGATTTCCTGCACGGATATGCGGTGGATGCGCTAGTTTGCGGCGGTATCGGTGGGGGTGCGAGGAATGCCCTTGATGCGATGGGGATACGGCTTTACCCCGGCGTTTCCGGGGATGCGGATGAAGCGGTGGCGGCGTTGGCAGCAGGAAAATTATCTTACGACCCGGATACCACATGTTCCCACCATGAAGGGGAACATAACTGCGGGGAACATGACCATGGCTGCGGCGGGCATTCCTGCGGGAACCATTAGTGTTTAAGAGAGCACACCGAATGCCATTGGCATTTTTTCCGATGGGGTGTGGCAGGGAAGAAGGACGGGACAATGAGAATCGTTATTTTAATGGAAGATACCTGCGGGAATCCGCTGTGCGAATATGAACACGGGCTGAGCGTTTACGTGGAGACGGAAAAACATAAGATTCTTGTGGATACCGGAGCGAGCGGGAAAACGCTGAAAAACGCGGAAAAACTTGGGATTGATTTATCCGGGGTGGATACGGTGGTGTTAAGCCATGGGCATTACGACCATTCCGGCGGTATTCTGGACTTCCGGGACAGGAACCGTCATGCCGTCATTTACATGCAGCGGACGGCGCTTGGGGATTATTACCACGGAGAACGGTATATCGGGATGCGCCCATAACGGGATTTTAAATATTCTCGATACCTATGAAGAAAAGTACGGTGGATGTCCGGACGCGGTCGTCAGCGGTTTCCATATGGTGAAAAAGACGGATTATACGGAACAGGAGACGGACACCATATGCCGGACGGCGGAGGAATTAAGGAAAACGGGCGCCGTATTTTATACCGGGCATTGCACCGGGCAAAAAGCCATGGAGCTTATGCAGTCAATTATGGGAGGGCAGATGGTGCCGATTCGTTGCGGGACGGACTTGCTGCTTTGAACGGACGGGATGCGGGCGGTGCGGAAAGCTGTCAATGGACAGGAACCAGGCGGTTTTCACCGTCCCAAATCTTCCCATCCTTATTTTTTTATAAAATCATTTGACAAAATATTTTTTAGTGGTATTATAAAACAGGGCAGTGACCCAACGAAAAAAGGAGAGGAACAATTATGAAAAGAAGATTACTGGCAATGTTTTTAACGGCAGCCATGGCATTGTCCATTACCGCATGCGGTGGTGACAAGGGTGGCAGCAGCATACCTACACAGAGCACGGAACAGTCGGAGGAAAGCGCGGATCTTCCGGCAGGGGAAGATACGAAAGCGGAAGAAGCGGAAGCGGAACCGGAAGTAGACCCCATGAAGAAGGCATTGGAGAATTTGGAGTCCGTTACCAGCATGGAAGCAGAGATGCTGATGGATATGGACCTGACACTCAGTGCGAACGGTGAGGAAGAATCAATGGAGACTTCCACCACCATGAAGATGGCCATGTTTGAAGACCCGCTGAAAATAAAGATGGAAATGGTTATGGATGCGGGCGCGCAGGGAACCATGGAAATGGATATGTATGCCGAAGTGGCAGAAGACGGTACCTGCATGATGTACATGAACGACGGGAACGCATGGACGTCCCAGTCGGTGGGCGTTGTGGATTTGGACCAGTATAATGCACAGAACAGCATGAAGAATTACATCGGAGAGGATACTTCCATATATAAGGAGGAAGGGAAAGAAACGGTAAACGGCGCAAGCGCCTATAAGTACTCTTACGTAATGACCGGGGAAGAAATGAAACAGACAATGTTAAGCTCCGGTGCATTGGATTCCGTAAGCGCCCTTGGTTTGGATGAAAGCCAGATGGAAAGTATGTTAGACGGTCTTGGGGAAATTACCACTTATGTTTGGATTGACGAGGCAACTTTGTATCCTGTGAAGTACGAGATGGATATGACGGAAGTTATGGATAAACTGATGTCCAACATGGTTGCGGCAATGGGCGACCAGGCAGCGGGAATGAGCATGAATGTTCCCAAGATGACCATTAGCATGACCTGTTCTAACTACAACAATGTGGCTGATTTCACCATTCCGGAGGAAGCGAAGACAGCAGAATAAAGAAAAGCCATAGGGATTATATAATATGGAAGGAAAACGGCAGGGGTGCATTTATGCATGACCTGCCGTTTTGCGGTACATAGTTTCATACAGGGAAATGCGGTACGGCGGAACCAAACGGACTCCTGTCAGGAAGGAATCCGTAATACCTGCCCGATGGATAACCGGTCGCTGGTGATGCCGCTCATTTTTTTGATGGCATCCACGGTCGTACCATAACGGCGCGCCAGCAGCCAAAGGGTATCACCGCTGCGGACCGTATACTCGAAATAAGGGGCGCTGCCCGAAGACGGTATGTTCAACACCTGCCCGATGTTCAGGATATCGCTGGTCAGACCGTTTAACCGCTTGATGGCGTCCACCGTGGTATTGTATTTTTGGGCAATCAGCCATAGGCTGTCACCGGAACGGACGACATACCGGATGGTTCCGCCGTCCGGTTCGGGTGACGGCAGCGGGACATTCTGCCCGATACCCTGGTAGGTGTCATAGAGCGCCTTCCATGTGCGGGGGCCGACGATACCATCGGGACTTAAGTTTACGGCGCGCTGGAATGCCATGACTGACTGTGCGGTTCCGCTTCCGAAGATGCCGTCCTGTGCCGGACGGGGGACGCTGGGATAATATTCGGAGATGACATTCAGCAGGTACTGCAGGGTAATGACGTCCTGCCCCCTGGAGCCTTGGCGGAGTACGGCAGAAGGGGGAACGGTACCGATACCAAGCGAGGTTCCTTCACTGTCCAGCTCTGCCAGCCGTGTGACGGCAGCATACAGGCTGGAGATTTTGTACCAGGTGGATTTGCCGACAATGCCGTCGGGAGTCAGGTTGAAAATGTTTTGGAATTTAGTGACGGCAGCGTTCGTGCTGTTTTGGAAAGAACCTGCAGGATCGGTAACGGCGGGGATGGCAGGGTAATTCCGCCGGATACGGTTTAAGTAAGTCTGTATCGTCTGTACGTCAAGCCCCGTACTTCCCATCCGCAGGGGAGTTCCCGGATAGGAGGAGACGACACCTGTTATGATATCCGTCTGCGCAATTTCCACGTCCTTCGGATAATAGTAGCGCAGGATTTCCAAAGGGGACAGCCCCTGGTTTGACAGTGTGACGGTTCCCCACTGGGAAAGTCCGTTGCAGGTGACGGAGGTGCCGTTGCAGAAAGAAGTGAAATAGGGGGAATGTTGTCCCTGCCGGCGGACATATTCGTTGAAAATTTCATCCACAATCCTGCTGATGGAGCCGTAAATGGGACGACCGTATACAAATGCCTGGTCATAGGCGGTGCTGTTGGTAATGTCGAAACCGTATCCTTTGCTCCGGTACCATTCCGTGAATACACGGTTAAGCGCAAAAGTGATGATAGCGTAAATGTTTGCCCGCAGGGCATTTTCGGGCCAGGTGGGGTATATTTCGCTGCTGGCAACATTTTTCACATAATCCGGGAACGTTACCTGTACATCCCTTGCGGAAGAACCCGGCGTTCCGAGATGTACGGTGATTGGGTTTGGAATGACTACCTGACGCAGAATGCGGGGCTCCGTTTCGTCCCCTTCCTGGTGGCGCATTTCGTGGGAAGCCACCGCCGGTTTCCCGATGGATATTTCGGTTTGGAGGGGGCTGCGCTGCGTCTCCTGCATGGGAATCAGCGTAACCGGCAGGAATGCCGTTTCCCCGTCGTAAATGGGAATATCCGAAACGTAAAGCGAGTTGAATCCCGAAGCCTGTGCCAGCACATGGTAGCTTACGAAGGCATTGCCGGAAAAATACGGGTTTTGCGAATAACTTTTATCGATGGTTTCCAAAGGGACCGTTGGAGTTTCCCCGTTTTCGTCCGTAGACAGTACATAGAGACTGTTTCCCCAAAAATCAAAGATCCTGATTTGGACGCCGCTTAGGGGAACGGCATCATGGGCAGTCCGCGCTTGTATGTTTAAATAACCGATAGCCATAAATGAATCCTCTCCTTTTCCGATTCCATGAACCCATGAATCTTATGGAATATAAATATGTGGGAAAACGTGCGTCAGTTACATTTTCCTTGACATTTCCTTTTTATGTAGTAAAATTGCTGGATATATATAGGAGGAATAAAAGATGTTTCAGTTTATTGTTTGTTTTATTGCCGGTTTGGGCGCCGGTCTTGGTACCGGATTTGCCGGCATGAGCGCTGCGGCGGTCATCAGTCCCATGTTAATTACATTTTTGGGGATGCCCGCGTATGAAGCGGTGGGTATCGCATTGGCAAGCGATGTGCTGGCAAGTGCCGTCAGCGCTTATACCTACGGGAAAAACAAAAACCTCGATATTAAAAACGGGTTGGTGATGATGGTGACGGTACTGCTCTGTACCCTGTTTGGAAGCTGGGTGGCAAGCCTTGTGCCGAATACCGCCATGGGAAGTTTCTCGGTGTTTATGACTTTCCTGCTCGGCATTAAGTTCATCCTGAAACCGGTCATGACGACCAAGGAATCCATGGAAGCGGTAAGCGGCAGGAAACGGATTATCCAGTCGGTCATAAGCGGTACCGTGGTCGGCTTTATCTGCGGTTTTGTCGGTGCGGGCGGCGGAATGATGATGCTGCTCCTTTTAACCGGTATTTTGGGTTACGAACTGAAAACGGCAGTGGGAACCAGTGTATTTATCATGGCTTTTACGGCTTTCACGGGAGCAGCCAGTCATTTTGCCATCGGCGGGATGCCGGATTTGTGGTGTTTGCTGTTTTGTGTGGCATCCACGCTGTTATGGGCGAGGGTAGCCGCGAAATTTGCCAATAAAGCCAGTGCCGTGACATTAAACCGTGCAACCGGAGTGGTGCTGACGGTTTTAGGAGGGGTAATTCTTGGGGTAAATTATTTGCGCTGAGGCTTTTTCCGTTCTTTCTCACCGGCAGGATTTGTGTTATAATCAAAAGAAATGTGCAATGGCTTTGCCAAGACGTACCGGCGGTGCCAAATGTGACGGGAAAGGGACAGGGGTTATGGACAAAATCAAAGAAATCAGAAAATTGTGCGAGGAGAAACAAATCCGTATGATTGACTTCAAAATGACGGATATCGACGGACGCTGGCGGCATATCACGATTCCGGTGGAACGTTTCGGGGAGGATACGTTTACTTACGGTATCGGTTTTGACGGTTCCAACTATGGGTATGCCCCTATTGAAAAGAGCGATATGGTATTTCTGCCGGATCCGGCTACGGCATATGTGGACCCGTTTGCCGGAGTGCCTACGCTTACCATGTGCGGGAATGTCTGCACCATCGGCAAGGGAGAGAACAAACCTTTTGACCAGTATCCGAAAAATGTCAGCCTGCGGGCGGTGGAGTACATGAAAGAGAGCGGTATTGCCGACCGTATGGTAATCGGACCGGAGTTTGAATTTTACCTGTTTGACAGCGCGCGTTATGAAGTGACACCCCAGCAGTGCGGGTACCGCATCGATACGAAGCAGGCGGACTGGAACTGCAGTTTGGAAACGGCAGGGAATAACGGGTATGAAGTTCCCTATAAGGGCGGCTACCATGTGGCGGCGCCGCAGGACGTAGGGTATGACCTTCGCAGCCGCATGTGTATGATGATGGAAGACTGGGGCATCAAAGTGAAATACCATCATCATGAAGTGGGCGGACCGGGACAGATGGAAATTGAAGTGGAACTGGCGGACATGCCTGCCATGGCGGATAATACCATGATCATAAAATATATCATTAAAAATATGGCTGCACAGGAAGGCAGAACGGCGACGTTCCTCCCCAAGCCCATATACCAGGAGGCAGGAAGCGGACTGCATGTGCACATGCTGTTAATGAAGGACGGCAAGCCGTTATTTTACGATGAAAACGGATATTCCGGTTTAAGCCGTACCGCCCACTATTTTATGGGAGGACTGTTAAAGCATATAGCTTCTTTGTGTGCATTCACCAACCCGTCCACCAATTCCTTCAAACGTTTGGTACCGGGATTTGAAGCGCCGGTTACGGTGGGCTATGCCACATCTAACCGCAGTGCGGTCATCCGCATACCCGCTTATGCCAAAGCGCCGGAAGCGAAACGCTTTGAACTGCGCAACCCCGATGCCACGGCCAATCCGTATTATGCATATGCGGCAATCCTGATGGCAGGACTGGACGGCATTGAGAACCAAATTGATCCGGAAGCAAACGGTTGGGGACCTTATGACTTTAACCTGTATACGCTGTCAGAAGAAGAACAGAAGAAAATAAAGGGGCTTCCCAAATCTTTGGGTGAAGCGCTGGATGCCCTGGAGGCAGACCATGATTATCTGACAAAAGGGGGCGTGTTCCCGCAAAGACTGATTGACGTTTGGGTGGCACGTAAACGCGGAGAGTTGAAAAAACTGGAGCAGATTCCGAATCCCGCGGAGTTTAAGATGTATTATGATTTATAAAGACGGCGCGGGTGCAGGTGCGGAACCGGACAGCTTATCGTGTTCGATATAGTCGGACAGCATAGCAGTAATGTCTCCATGGTAGAATTTCTGCAGGAAGGAATTGCTTGCACGGCTGACATACTCGTCCTCCTGCACCAAGGGGGTATAGACAAACATCCTGCTTTGCTTCTTATACGCGGACGCATGGGTGGGAGTTTTTTGCGGGGTGACGGGAAGAACGGGAAAGGAGAAATGTTCGATGCACATGGCGGATGCGTTGGTTGCCCCTGTGGTGGCTGGCACGATGTATGTTTGTTCCGGGGCGGCGATGGGCTGTTCCATCAGAAAAGTAAGGCTGGAGAGTGACCCGAAAAAGATTCCCGTAATGGGCGTCATGGGTGCGTTTGTATTTGCGGCGCAGATGATCAATTTTACGGTTCCGGGAACCGGATCTTCGGGACATTTGTGCGGGGGGATGCTGCTTTCGGCTGTTTTGGGACCGGAGGCAGGGTTTTTGACGATGATAGGGGTATTGCTGGTGCAGTGCCTGATGTTTGCGGACGGCGGGCTGCTTGCCCTTGGCTGCAATATATGGAATATGGCGTTTTACGGCTGTTTCATCGGCGCCATGGTTATTTGGAAACAGATGATGAAAAAAGGGATATCCAAACGGAAAATTATGGCGGCATCCGTATTGGGCTGCATGGTTACGCTGCAGTTGGGGGCATTTTCGGTCACGCTGGAAACACTGGCTTCGGGAATCACGGAGCTTCCTTTTGGCGCATTTGTGGCGGTGATGCAGCCCATCCATTTGGCAATCGGTTTGGTGGAAGGGCTGATTACGGCGGCCGTGCTGGTATTTATCCATGAAGCGAGACCGGAATTATTGTGGGGCTGCCAAACGGCAGGATGCGGATTCCGCAATGGCGGAACGGGAAAAAACGGATGGTTTACCTATAAGGGAACGGTTGCCGCGCTGCTTGCGGCGGCGGCCGTGATGGGAGGGTTGTTATCCCTTGCGGCATCTTCTAAGCCGGACGGGCTGGAGTGGTCCATGGAACAGGTTGCCCGGACGTCGGAGCTGGAAGCGGAAGGGGACGCTTATGGGATTGCGGAACGGATTCAGGAAGCGACGGCAGTGCTGCCGGATTATGCATGGAAAGACAGTGAATCTGCGGCAGGAACGGCTTTTTCCGGCATTGTGGGAGGTGCGGCGGTCATTCTGTTATGCGTGGGCTGTTGTTTCCTGTTCCGATTCTTCCGGCACAGGACGGCAAAAAATGGATAAACTGCGCAGGGCGGTACGCCGAATCCATGTGGTGGATGACGGGAAAAACCCGGAAAACATAAAAAACATAAATCCGGTGCATCCGCTCGCCCGCCTTCTCGTGACCATCGGTTATATTTTGACCGTGGTATCCTTCGGCAAATACGATTTGTGGGGGCTTGCCGGAATGATTCTGTATCTGCTTGTGACCGGTATATGGGAAGAAATATCCGTAAGGGACATGCCGGGCAGGCTGTTTCCTGTGTTGCTTTTAGCGGGTATGGCGGGAATTGCCAATCCGTTTTTGGACCGGGCAGTCCTTTGGCGGATCGGCGGATTTGCCGTAACGGGAGGCATGGTTTCCCTGCTTACGCTGCTGCTGAAAGCCGGTTTTTGCGTGACAGCTTCCTGTTTTCTGATTATGGAAACCGGAATGGAGGGTATCTGTTACAGCTTAAGACGCCTGCATGTGCCGAAGGAACTTGTGACGGTGCTGCTCCTGATTTACCGTTACCTTATGGTATTGTTAAAAGAAGCGGAGCGCATGATGCAGGCATACAGGCTCAGGGCGCCGGGACAGAAGGGAATCCATGGAAAGGCGTGGGGAGCTTTTGCGGGACAGCTTCTTTTGCGCAGCATTGACCGGGCTGAAACCGTATATGAAAGTATGCTGCTGCGGGGATATCATGGAGAGTTTGCGGGACAAAACATACGGTGGGGCAAAGGCGCCAGTTTCTGCTATCTGTTTCTTTGGGCGGCGGCTTTCGCCGGCTTGCGCATGTTTCCGGTATTCCAAATGGCTGGAAATCTGCTGCGGGGCATTCCGTAAAGGGCGGACAGGGAAATATCCGGGGGGATAGGTGAGATTTGAAAAAAGGAAAAAGGAAGAAATATGGGGCACGGAAAAGATAAAGAACCTGGGTTTGAAAAAAAATTTGGAATAAAAGCGGAGCATTTATGTTTTTCCTATCCCATTGGAAACGGAAATGGAATCATAAACGGAAGCGGAAAAGAAAAACAGGTATTGCAGGACATTCATTTCCACGTGGCAGACAAGGAATCGGTAGGATTAATCGGTGCAAACGGGGTCGGAAAATCCACCCTCTTAAAGCTTTTGGTCGGTTTGGCGAACGGATACGGCGGAGTCCTGCGTGTGGGCGGGCTGGATGTGGAAAAGAAAAACCTTGCCGCCATCCGTAAAAGCACCGGATATGTTTTCCAGGATTCTGACAGCCAGTTGTTTCTGTCTACGGTGTATGAGGATGTGGCGTTTGGACCGAGGAATTACGGGTATTCCGGGGAAGAAGTGGAACGGCGGGTGGCGGAAGCGTTAAAGCAGGTACATATGGAGGAACTGCGGGACAGGCAGATTTACCGGATGTCCGGCGGACAGAAGAAACTGGCGTCTTTAGCCACCATATTGTCCATGGAGCCGCAGCTTATGCTGCTGGATGAACCGTCTGCGGCTTTGGACCCGAGGAACCGGCGCAACCTGATTCATATCCTGAATGAAATCGCGGTGACAAAGGTAATCGCATCCCATGATTTGGATTTCATTTTGGATACATGTGAGAGAACGCTGCTGTTGTTTGACGGGAAAATTGTCAGGGACGGGAAAACGGAGGAAATATTGGGAGATAGGAAATTATTGGAAGAAAGCGGGCTGGAGCTGCCCCTTGGCCTGAAAGGGCAAAATAATAATCAGAAAAAGGAGAATGGTATTGGAAGCAAGGGAGATTTTGGAGCAGGTAAGGGCGGGACGCATTACCGTGGAGGAAGCGGAAAAGTATTTTAAGAAGCAGCCTTATGAGGAAATAGGATACGCGAAGCTGGATTCCCAGCGGGAAATCCGGTCCGGTTTCCCGGAAGTGGTGTATTGCAGCGGGAAAGCGGACCGCCATCTTGTTTCCATATACCGGAAATTGTGGGAAGCAAACGGTGAGGTATTCGGTACGAGGGCGGACAGGCGGCAGTATGAACTGGTGCGGGAGACGCTGCCCCAGGTAGCCTTCGATGAAATGTCCCGCATCCTCAAGATAGAAAAAGAGGATAAAAAGCGGTACGGGAAAGTCGCAGTCTGTACGGCGGGGACGGCGGATATTCCGGTGGCGGAGGAAGCCGCGCAGACCGCCGAATATTTCGGCAGTAATGTGGAGCGGATTTATGACGTGGGTGTCAGCGGTCTGCACAGACTGCTGGCGAAACTGGAAACCATACAGGAAGCGAACTGCGTGGTCGCGGTGGCAGGTATGGAGGGCGCACTTGCCAGCGTACTCGGCGGGCTGGTGGGCAGACCGGTCATCGCAGTGCCTACCTCGGTAGGTTACGGTGCAAACCTGCATGGTCTTTCCGCCCTTCTGACCATGATTAATTCCTGTGCCAACGGGGTGGCGGTGGTCAACATCGACAACGGGTACGGCGCGGGATATCTGGCGACGCAGATAAACCGTTTGGCACAGGGCGGCGGGCAGGGAGGAATTTAGAAAAAGGAGACGACCGGAATGGGACAGACATTATACTTGGAATGTGTATCGGGAATCAGCGGAGACATGATGGCGGCGGCATTGTTGGATTTGGGCGCTGACAGGACGGTGCTGGAGCGGGCGTGGAAAAGCCTGCCGGTACAGGGTTTTGAAGTGGAGATAAGCAGGGTTAAGAAAGCAGGGCTGGATGTATGTGATTTCCATGTGAAGCTGGATGAAGAATATGAGAACCATGACCATGATATGGATTATTTATTCGGACACAGGCAGCAGGATAGCCATGTGCATGGGGAACATGCAAAAGAAGGGCATATGCATGGAGAATGTGCCGGGGAAGGGCATAGGCACGGGGAACATGTCCATGGGACGCATTCCCACGGTCATCCCGATTCCCATGAACACAGGGGATTGCAGGAAGTGCTGGAAATCATTGGGAAAGCGCAAATCAGCAGCAGAGCGAAGGAAACGGCGTCCGGCATGTTTCGTATTTTGGCACAGGCAGAAGCAAAAGCGCACGGGACGACTCCGGAGCAGGTGCATTTCCATGAAGTGGGGGCGGTGGACTCCATCGTGGACATCCTTACCGTGGCGGTATGTCTTGACAACCTCGATATTACGGAAGTTATCGTACCATATGTATGCGAAGGGAGCGGCAGCATCCGGTGCCAACACGGGATACTTCCGGTACCTGTCCCTGCGGTGCTCCATATTGTGGAAGACCATGGGATACCGCTTAGGATGACCGGTATGGAAGGCGAGCTGGTGACGCCCACGGGGGCGGCAATCGTGGCGGCCCTGCGGACATCGGACAGGCTTCCGGCGGAATTTACCGTAAAGAAGACGGGAACCGGAGCCGGAAAGCGCCGGTATGAAAGACCAAGTCTGCTGCGCGCCATGCTGGTGGAACCTGCCGGAACGGAAAACGGCAGCGATGGCGGTACCGTCTGCAAGCTGGAAACCAATATGGACGACTGTACGGGGGAAGCCCTTGGCCATGTGATGAACCTTCTGCTGGCATCCGGTGCAAGGGATGTGTACTACACCCCCGTATACATGAAGAAAAACCGTCCGGCATACCAGTTGACCGTAATCTGTGACGAAGGGAAACGGGAAGAACTGGAGCGGGTGATTTTCCGGGAAACCACTACCATCGGTATCCGGCGTGTGCAGATGGAACGGACGGTATTGCCAAGGAAGATGGAAAGCAGGATGCTGCCCTATGGCGAACTGAAAGTGAAACAGTGTACCCTGCCTGACGGGACGCAAAGGTGTTATCCCGAATACGAAAGCGCTGCGGCGCTGGCGGAAAAGAACGGCGTGTCACTCCGGCAGGTTCTTGAACAGTGGCAGCGGACAGAAAGAACGAATCCGGTCTGAGGGCAGGAAAAGGAGACGGTAATGGAAGGAACGGAAGGAATGGAACGGAGCAGGGAACGGGATATTACCCAAAAAAAAGAACGTCTGCTTGCTCTCATGGCGGAGTATGCCTTACAGGATACCATGGTGGCTTTTTCCGGCGGCGCAGACAGCAGCCTGCTGTTAAAACTGGCGTGTGAAGCGGCGGCAGAAACCGGAAAGAAAGTATATGGGGTAACGGTACAGACCAGGCTGCATCCTTTGGGCGAAGCCGGGGAAGCACGCAGGGCGGCGCAGGAAATGGGAGCCATACACCTTATCCTGACCGTGGATGAACTGGAGGAAGCGGGAATCGTGGACAACCCCCCGGACCGCTGCTACCTTTGCAAGAAATACCTGTTCCGGAAGATGTTGGAGCGGGCAGGGGAATTGGGTATTCCTTTCATACTGGAAGGAACCAATGAGGACGACCTGCATGTGTACCGGCCCGGTATAAAAGCATTGAAAGAGCTTGGGATTGCCAGCCCTTTGGCCAACGTACATATGACAAAAGAAGAAGTGCGGACGCTTGCGGCAGCATACGGTCTTCAGGCGGCTTCCAAACCGGCAGTTCCCTGCCTTGCCACAAGATTTCCCTATGGGACGTCCTTAACTTACGGAAAAATGCGTCAGGTGGAACAGGGTGAGAACTATCTGAAGGGGCTTGGATTGCGGAATGTAAGACTGCGGGTACACGGTACGGTGGCACGGATCGAAGTGGATGCGGAGGAGTTTCCGGTACTGATGAGCCGCAGGGTTGAGGCTGCGGCTTACCTGAAAGGGTTAGGCTACGGATATGTTACGCTGGATTTGGAGGGTTTTCGCTCAGGGAGCATGGATTATGCCGGAGCGGCGGAAAATATAAATTTAGGGGATGATTTGGAAAATATACAATATTGACATAAAGTGTGGAAGCATGTTATCATCTCATACATAAATACATACAAAAAAGAAAGGAAAACGGTTGCTTTTATGGTAAAAATGAAGGGGCATGTGCGGCACAGGCAGGAAAAGTACCATGAAAGATGCCGGAAAAGAGTGGGAGGAACGGAAAAATGAACGTGAAACGGTTATTTGGTGCATTGAGTGTGAATATCTGTATTTTGCTGGTGATTGGCGGGGGCATCATGTTTAGCGCCGGAGGTGACTTTATCGTTTCGTTTAAACCGGCAGTGAGCTTTGAGGAAATGTTCAACGGGGCAGAAGTTAAGGCCGGAAGCCATGTGGCAGGGGAAGTGGTTTATTCCCTTGGATATTATGCGGCGGAAAGTACATACACACAGCGGTCGGACGGTTCCCGCAGCGGAGATAAGGCAAACGGCAGGTATTACCTGATTCCCATAGCGGAAGGGGAAAACTATATCGGTTTAAAGGCGCGCGAGGTTGATGTGTCCGCTATGGAGAAAGTAACGAAAGAAACAGAAGAATGGATATTGGGCGGAGCGGAACCGTCTACCAAAATTGTTATGCAGGGAACCGTGGAAGTAATGGAAGGCCAGCTTGCCGATTTTTATAAGGAAAGCCTGATGGGACTGGGTTATTCGCGGAGTGACATCGATGATATGGGAGAGCCGTTGGTTGTCCAGTACCGCAGCTTTACGGCAGTGCGCGTTATGTTCGGTGTCGGACTGGGATTGGTGCTCCTGGGTGTGTTCTTCATATACCGTGGATACAAACGCGGATAAAAAAGGGAGCGATTAAGGAAAAGTGGAGGAACTGGGAAGTTCCTCCTTTTTTAAACGATAAAAAAAGAAAACAGGAGGTAAACGGAATGAAAAAGGAAAACACGGGAAGGCTGACACTGCCTACGGATGTGGATATGGTAGACGCGACCATACGCCTGAAGGAACTGCTGGGGGCGGATGCCCTAAGGGATTGTGACGGAACTGCCATGCCGGAAGAACTGCTGCGCCAGAATGCGAAGATTTACGCTACCTATTATACCACCCGGAAAGACAATGAATGGGCAATGAAAAACCCGGAAGAAATCCAGCAGGAATATTTAATCAGCGACCGCGTGACGGCGAAGGGGAAAAGCCTGCGTATTGAACTTATGAAGGGGTTCCACAGGGAACAGTTAAAAGTAAATACTATCGATTCCCCCAAACGGTGGTGGGAAGTCATGGACAGGACCACGGGGGAACCGGTTCCGACGGAAAAATGGGACTATGACGAAACGACGGGGGAAGTGGTTATCGAAACGGTTCCGTACCACCAGTATACGGTGAGCTTCCTCGCATTCCTTATATGGGACCCCGTGCATATGTATAACTTCATTACCAACGATTGGAAAGACGCGCCCCACCAGCTTACTTATGACGTGCGGCAGCCGAAGACGCAAGCCTACGTGAAGGAGAAACTGAAAAGATGGTGCGAGGAAAACCCCCATGTGGACGTGGTGCGCTTTACCACCTTTTTCCATCAGTTTACGCTGACCTTTGACGATAAGAAACGGGAGAAATTCGTGGAATGGTTTGGATACAGTGCCAGCGTCAGCCCGTATGTGCTGGAACGGTTTGAAAAATGGGCGGGATACCGTTTCCGGCCGGAATTTATTGTGGACGAGGGTTATCACAATTCCATTTTCCGGGTACCGTCCAAGGAATTTAAGGATTTCATGGAGTTCCAGCAAATTGAAGTCTCCAAACTGGCAAAGGAACTGGTGGATATCGTCCATGGTTACGGGAAAGAAGCCATGATGTTTTTGGGGGACCACTGGATTGGGACCGAGCCTTTTGGAAAATATTTTTCGGATATCGGATTGGATGCGGTGGTCGGTTCCGTGGGAGACGGGGTAACCCTGCGCATGATTTCGGATATCAAGGGTGTGAAATATACGGAAGGACGCCTGCTTCCCTATTTTTTCCCCGACGTGTTCACGGAAGGCGGGGACCCTATCGGGGAGGCACAGGACAATTGGATGAAAGCAAGAAGGGCGATTCTGCGTTCACCTTTGGACCGAATCGGGTATGGCGGTTATTTGAAACTGGCGGATGAATGGCCGGGATTTATCGGACAGGTAAGCAAGGTAGTGGACGAATTCCGCCAGATACACGAAAATATGCAGGGAACCAAGGCTTATACGGCACCCTTTAAGGTGGCTGTCCTAAACTGCTGGGGCAATATCAGAAGGTGGATGGCAAACCAGGTGCACCATGCCCTTTGGTACCGGGAGATTTATTCCTATGTGGGCGTCATTGAATGTCTGAGCGGGATGCCCGTGGAAGTGGAGTTTATTTCTTTTGAAGAATTAAAGGCGGGGCTGGACCCTGCCATTCAGGTGATTATCAATGCAGGGGATGCTTATACTTCATGGAGCGGAGCGGAATACTGGAAGGAGGAGGCCGTGGTCTGCGCCATCCGTAAATTCGTGGATGCAGGCGGCGGTTTCATCGGTGTGGGGGAACCGGGAGCCTGCCAGTACCAGGGACGGTATTTCCAAATAAGCGACGTGCTCGGCGTGGACCGGGAGCTTGGTTTCTCCATGAGTACGGATAAGTATAACGAAATGGAGCGCAACCATTTTATTTTGGAAGATATCGGAGCGGAAGGAGGCATCGATTTCGGCGAGGGCAAGAGCCGGATTTATGCACAGGGGGAAAATTACCAGATTTTGGATATGGACGGAAAGTACAGCCGTTTGGTGGTAAACGAATATGGGAAGGGCAGGAGCGTTTATTTTACGGGACTTCCTTATTCTCCGCAAAACTGCCGCATTCTTCTGCGTGCCATTTATTATGCGGCGCACCGGGAAGACGAAATGAAAAAGTATTATGTTTCCAATGTGGATACGGAGCTTGCGGTATTTGAGCAGACGGGGAAAATTGCGGTCATTAACAACTCCAAAGAACCGAAGCAGACGGACCTCTATATCGAAGGGGAACGGAAAATGCGGCTGGATCTTGCCCCCATGGAAATGCGCTGGGTAGACAGAAAGACGGATATTTAAGCCGGACATAATTTTGCGGAAAGAAAGAAAAAAACACTCTTGCATTTTTTACCGGGACTGGATAAGATAGAAATTGACAGGTGTATTCCTGCACGGGAAAAAGAATATGTTTATTGGAGTGATTAGCGATGAATAACGGGAAAAACAAAAGAATCCGTCACCTTGGGAGAAAGGTGAACGCCCTGGTAACGTGCCTGCTGTTAGTGAGCATTTTTGTGGTCGTAAAGCTGTGTGTCTACATGTTTGAGAACCTTGCCATGGATATGCTGCGTGACCGGTGTGTCAATGGGACGAATATGCTTGCCTATGAATTGCAGGATTACGAAGGACCGGAAGACAAGACACAGTTGCTGGACCGGATGAAAGAACTGACGCGCTGTGAATTTACCATTTTTAACGGGGATGTGAGGGCGTATACAACCATCCAGCAGGACGGGGAGCGCGTGGTCGGTACGACGCTTTCGGAAGATTTGAATGAGAAGATTTTGGTGCAGGGGCAGAGCTATGTGGGAACGGCACAGATTCTGGGGCAGGAACATCTTTGCTCCTATGTGCCGACCAAGGATGCCGACGGGAAAATCAACGGCTTGATTTTTGCCGGAATATCCAAGGCGAATGCAATGGATGAAATCCTTGGGACCATGGAGATGGCGGCGTTAGTCGGGGTTGTAATGGTTGCTTTAAGCCTGGTTGTGATGACCGTATTTGTAAGGAACACCATTTCCATGCCGCTTTCCAAACTGACGAAGTTAGCACAGACCATGGAGCGCGGAGAACTCGGACTGGGAGCGGGACAGCAGATGAAAGCGGATATCCGCTCCAACGACGAAATCGGTTTCCTGGCATCCATATTTGAAGACACTGCCAAACGCCTGCGGGGATACATAGGGGAAATTTCCACTATATTGGAAAATATTTCAGACGGGGATTTAACGGCGGTGACTACAAAGGATTATGTGGGTGACTTTACGTCCATTAAGCAGTCGTTGGATGAAATTCTGGTGAAACTCAACAGCACCATGGGTCAAATCGTGGAAAGTACGGATTACGTATCCAGCGGTGCGGAGCAGGTGTCCGTGGGCGCGCAGGCGCTCAGCCAGGGGGCCGTGGAGCAGGCAAGCACCGTGGAAGCGCTGGAGATGCATATGAGGGAAATCTCCCAGAACGTAACACAGTCGGCGGAGAATGCGGAACAGGCGAGCCGGAACGTGCAGATGGTTGGCGGGCAGATGATGGAAAGCAATGAAAAGATGCAGGAAATGATAAACGCCATGCAGGAAATCAGCAAGAGTTCCGGTGAAATCGGTAAGATTATCAAGACCATAGAAAAAATTGCGTCCCAAACGAACATTCTTGCCCTGAATGCATCGGTAGAGGCGGCGCGTGCGGGCGAGGCAGGCAAAGGTTTTGCAGTGGTAGCGGAAGAAGTGCGTGCGTTGGCAGGAGAAAGCGCCGAAGCCTCCAAGACGACGGCGGCGTTAATCGAGCGTTCCATCGAAAAAGTGGGGCAGGGTACCCTGATTGCCAATGAAACGGCATCACAGCTCGCGTCCGCAGTGGCAGGGACAAAGGAAATCGTGGAAACCACGAATCAGATTGCGGATACTTCCCGCGTACAGGCGCAGTCCATTTCCGAAATAAGGGAACAGATCAGCCAGATTTCCAGCGTGGTACAGACCAATTCTGCCACGGCACAGGAAAGCGCGGCAACCAGCGAGCAGCTCAGTGCACAGGCGGGCGTGCTGAAAAACATGATGTCGAAGTTCCGCCTGAAAGGTTCCCGCGGACGATGACGGAGGAAGAAATATGCCGAATTCGACCAAAGGAGCACTGGGAGCATCCTTAAAAAAACTATTGCTGCATAAAACCCTGGATAAAATAACCATCCAGGATTTAACATCCGACTGCGGTATCAGCAGGATGTCTTTTTACTACCATTTCAAGGATATTTATGATTTGGTGGAATGGGTCTGCATTGAGGATGGAAAACAGGCGCTGCAGGGGAAAAAAACATATGACACATGGCAGGAAGGGATGCGGCAGGTATTTGAAGCCATCCTGGAGAGCAAGCCCTTTATCCTGAACGTATACCGCTGCATCCGCAAAGAGAAAATAGAAAATTACCTGTATAAACTAACTTACGGGCTGATTGCCGATGTGGTGGGGGAAAAATGCGTGGGGACGGATGTGGAGGAGGAAGACAGGGCATTTATTGCGGAGTTTTATAAATACGGTTTTGTGGGAATCATCCTTGACTGGATTGACCGGGGAATGAAGGATGACTATAAGGAAATCGTGCGGAAGACGGGGATTGCGCTTTATGGAAATATCGAGAACTCCATCCGTAATTTTGAACAGGTAGCAAAACAATAGTTAATCAAAACGGGCGGAATGATAAGTTTTTTATCATTCCGCCCGTTTTGTAAATGGAAAAATATTCTTGTACAGGATATGATATGTCACATGGAACGAACAAAGGAAACATAAAAACAAAAACCCCGTAAATACAGAAAGGGTTATTAGGAAAAGAAAGGTGGCATATCATTATGGCAAGTAAGAAAAATATCGGAATCGGTGTGGCGGCAATCGCGGCAGGAGCCGGAGCGGCGGCAATCGCAGCAAAGAACCATGGAAAGAAAATGGAAAAAAAGGCGGCAGAATCTGCCAGGCGCGAAGAATACCGTAATACCGAATTAGGAAAAGATGAAAAAAACAGCAAAGGAATTTATTATACAAACGGCAACTATGAGGCGTTCGCCAGACCGAGGAAGCCGGAAGGCGTGGAGGATAAAAATGCTTATCTTGTGGGAAGCGGGCTGGCATCCCTGGCGGCAGCATGTTTCCTTTTAAGGGACGGGCAAATGCCAGGCCCCCATATCCACATTTTGGAAGCCATGGACATTGCAGGGGGAGCCTGCGACGGCATCTACGACGCGACGAGGGGCTATGTGATGCGCGGCGGACGCGAGATGGAAAACCATTTTGAATGCCTGTGGGATTTGTTCCGCAGTATCCCGTCGTTGGAGACGCCGGGGGTATCGGTGCTGGACGAATATTACTGGCTGAACAAGGAAGATCCGAATTATTCCCTGTGCCGCGCCACCCTAAACCGTGGGGAGGATGCCCATACGGACGGTAAGTTTAACCTAAGCCAAAAAGGATGCATGGAAATTATGAAACTGTTTATGACAAAAGATGAAGACCTGTATGATAAAACCATAGAGGATGTCTTTGACGATGAAGTGTTTGATTCCACGTTTTGGTTATACTGGAGAACCATGTTTGCCTTTGAAAACTGGCACAGCGCCCTGGAAATGAAACTGTATTTCCAAAGGTTTATCCACCATATTGCCGGATTGCCGGATTTCAGTGCCCTGAAATTCACGAAGTACAATCAGTATGAATCCTTAATCCTTCCGATGCAGAAGTATCTGGAAGCGGCAGGGGTTGATTTCCAATTCGGTACGGAGGTGACAAACGTCATTTTTGAAATCGGGGAAGGAAAGAAAGTGGCGAAGGCCATCGAGTGCAAAGTAAACGGTGTGGAAAAAGGGATTACGCTCACCGAAAACGATCTTGTATTCGTAACGAACGGAAGCTGTACGGAAGGAACGGTATACGGGGACCAAAACCATGCGCCCAACGGGGATGCGGAAGTGAGAACCAGCGGCTGCTGGAGCCTTTGGAAAAACATTGCCAAACAGGATGAAGCATTCGGGCATCCGGAGAAATTCTGCTCCGATGTGGCAAAGACGAACTGGGAATCCGCCACCATTACCACATTGGATGACAAGATTCTTCCCTATATTACCAATATCTGCAAACGTGACCCCAGGAGCGGAAGGGTGGTAACGGGCGGTATCGTAAGCTGCCAGGATTCCGGTTGGCTGTTGAGCTGGACCATTAACCGCCAGGGGCAGTTTAAGGGGCAGGATAAGGATAAGGTTTGCGTATGGGTATACGGTCTGTTTACCGATGTGCCCGGTGATTTTATTAAGAAACCGATGAAGGAATGTACCGGTAAAGAGATTACGGAAGAATGGCTGTACCATTTGGGGGTGCCGGAAGATGAGATTCCGGATTTGGCGGAAAACAGCGCCGTGTGTGTTCCTACCATGATGCCTTACATTACGGCATTCTTTATGCCGAGAACAAAAGGGGACCGTCCCGACGTGATTCCGGACGGGTGTGTGAATTTCGCATTCCTCGGACAGTTTGCGGAAACGCCGCGGGATACGGTATTTACCACGGAATATTCGGTCAGGACCGCCATGGAAGCCGTGTACGGGCTGCTGGGCGTGGACAGAGGCGTGCCGGAAGTATGGGGCAGCGTCTATGACATCCGCGAACTTTTGGAAAGCAGTGTGAAGCTGATGGACGGTAAATCCCCGTTGGAAATCGAACTGCCGGGACCGTTAAACGCATTGAAGAAACCGGTATTGCATGTGGTAAAGGGAACCGTAGTGGAAAAGGTGCTGCGTGACCATCATGTGATTAAGGATGGGATGATGTAACGGATTTTTGAAACTGGGTTAAGAACAATAAAGCCGGGCGGGTTCTTTAAGAACCCGCCCGGCTTGTGCGCGGAGACGGAGGGATTCGAACCCTCGTGCCCCGAAGGACAAACGCATTTCGAGTGCGCCCCGTTATGACCACTTCGATACGTCTCCATTTTAAAACTGACAGAGTATATTTTAACGTATGTTTTGGATTTTGGCAAGACATAATAAGCAGAAAATTTTCATTTTACGATATCGTAAAACTTGGTTGTGATAAAAAGTAAATTATTATATAATGAATGGGAGAGAAGAAAACGGGCTTGTTCCAAGCCCAATATAGTTTTAGGAGGGCGGCAAATGAAAAGAATAGGAATGTTAACCAGCGGCGGCGACTGTCAGGCACTGAATGCGGCGATGCGCGGAGTGGCAAAATGCCTTTTTAACAGCGGGGAGGACGTGGAGATTTACGGTTTCCTGGAAGGTTATAAGGGACTGATTTACGGTAATTTCCGTATGCTTACAGGATATGATTTTTCCGGCGTATTGACAAAGGGCGGTACCATACTCGGAAGCTCAAGGACGCCGTTTAAGCTCATCCGGGAGCCGGATGAAAACGGGCTGGACAAAGTGGAAGCGATGAAACAGAATTACTATAAGCTCCGCTTGGACTGCCTTGTCATCCTTGGCGGAAACGGAACCCACAAGACGGCAAACCTGCTGCGCAGTGAGGGTCTGAATGTGGTGACGCTGCCTAAAACGATAGATAATGATTTGTGGGGAACGGATATGACGTTCGGCTTCCAAAGCGCGGTGAACATCGCAACGGATGCCATTGACTGCATCCATACCACGGCGGCTTCCCACGGCAGGGTATTCATTGTGGAAGTCATGGGACATAAAGTCGGCTATCTGACGCTGAATGCCGGAATGGCAGGAGGTGCGGACATCATCCTGATTCCGGAGATTCCGTATGATATTGATAAGGTCATCGAAAAGATAGAGGAAAGGGACCGGAACGGAAGCAAATTTACCATTCTTGCCGTGGCGGAAGGCGCCATCTCCAAGGAAGATGCGAAATTATCGAAGAAAGAATATAAAGAAAAGATGAAAAATTATACGTTCCCCTCCGTTTCCTACGAAATTGCACAGCGGATTCAGGAGAAGACGGGACATGACGTCCGGGTAACGGTACCGGGACATACCCAAAGGGGCGGCAGTCCGTGTCCGTATGACCGGGTATTTGCCAGCAGGCTCGGTTCTGAGGCAGGCAGGATGATTTTAAAAGGCGAATACGGGTTTATGGTAGGGTATAAAAACCGTGAAATCGTGAAAGTGCCGTTGGAGGAAGTGGCAGGCAAGCTGAAAATGGTTGCCCCGGATGCCAGCATCGTGAAGGAAGCAAAACTGCTTGGCATCAGCTTCGGTGACTGACGGTTGGAAAGAGGTTTGTGATGTCTTATACAGCGTTGTACCGGAAGTTCCGTCCGCAGGATTTTGAAAGCGTAAAAGGACAGGAACATATTGTAACCACATTAAGGAACCAAATAAAAACAGGGCGTATCGGGCACGCATATCTTTTCTGCGGGACGCGGGGAACGGGAAAAACTTCGGTAGCGAAATTGTTTGCGAAAGCCGTAAACTGTGAAAACCCGTCGGAAGGAAGTCCCTGCGGGGAATGTGTGCTCTGCCGGGCGATTGCGTCGGGCGCAAGTATGAATGTCATTGAGATTGACGCCGCTTCCAACAACGGTGTGGACAATATCCGTGAAATCGTGGAGGAAGTGGCATATTCCCCTGCAGAGGGAAAATATAAGGTTTATATCATAGATGAAGTTCATATGCTTTCCATAGGGGCATTTAACGCACTGTTAAAAACATTGGAGGAACCGCCGTCTTATGTGATTTTCATACTGGCGACGACGGAAGTGCATAAGATTCCGGTGACAATTCTCTCCCGGTGCCAACGGTATGATTTTAAACGGATTACCATAGACACCATTGCGGACCGCCTGCGGGAACTGATGCAGAAGGAGGACATCGCGGCGGAGGAAAAGGCGCTGCGCTATATCGCCAAGACGGCGGACGGCTCCATGCGTGATGCCCTGAGCCTCCTGGACCAGTGCATTGCATTCCATTACGGGGAAGAACTGACGTATGACAAGGTGTTGGATGTGCTTGGCGCAGTGGATACGGCGGTGTTTGGCAGGCTGTTTGAACTGGTGCTCGCGGCGGATGTCACGGGATGCATCGGGCTTTTGGAGGAAATGGTCATCCAGGGAAGGGAACTTTCCCAGTTTGTCAGCGATTTCACATGGTATCTGCGCAATCTCCTTTTGGTGTTAAGCTCGGACGGTGATTCCGGTATTGAGGATGCCGTCGGCGTATCCACGGAGAACCTTGCAAGGCTGCGGGAAGAGGCGGAAAGGACGGATATGGATACCGTAATCCGTTATATCCGCATTTTCTCCGAACTTTCCGGGCGCATCCGTTATGCGTCGCAAAAGAGGATATTAATTGAAGTGGCATTGATTAAGTTGTGCAGGCCGGGCATGGAGACTGATACGCAGTCCCTGCTCGGTCGTGTGCGGGATTTGGAGAAAAAATTGGAAAACGGCATAGTGGCGGTACCGGCACAGGGAAGTGGAGGGGCATCGTCCGGTTCGGTGCAGGGAGCATCCCAGCCGCCCGTTCCGCGCAGGGCAGAACTGCCAAAGGCAGTGCCTGAGGATGTAAGGGCGGTGGCAGGGCGCTGGAATACCATTGTGGCGGATATGGCACAGCCCATGAAAACTTATATGAAGGGAGCACGTTTAAGTTTGGGTGCGGACGGCAGACTGGTAATCGTTGTGGAGGACGGAATGGCTTCCGACTACTTAAAAAACCAGGAGAATAAGGAACAGCTTAAGCGTATGATTTCCGAATCTGCCCAGAAAGAGATGGAAATTGAGGTTCAGAGCGTGGAAAGCGGCAGGGAGTATGACGGGGCTTATATTGATTTAAGTGATATCATTCACATGGAAATCGAAATCGAGGAAGAATGACGGAAAGGCAGGAAAACATGCAGACACGGTTTTCACGTGCCAAACAATAGGAGGATGGATTGAATCATGGCAAAAAGAGGCGGATTTCCGGGCGGTATGCCAGGTAACATGAATAATCTGATGAAGCAGGCACAGCGTATGCAGCGTCAGATGGAAGAAAACCAAAAGGAAATGGAAACAAAGGAATTTACGGCAGCGGCAGGCGGAGGCGCCGTGGAAGTGACGGTAACGGGGAAGAAGGAAATCGTGAGGGTGAAACTGTCCGAGGAAGTGGTGGACCCCGAAGACATCGAGATGCTGGAAGATTTAATTGTTGCGGCGGCAGGCGAAGCGCTCCGCAAAGCGGATGAGGCAAATGCCGAAATCATGAATAAAATGACCGGGGGGCTGGGTCTTGGAGGAGGCTTTCCCTTCTGATGGATTTATACAGCGGACACATTAATAAATTGATAGACGAACTGGCGGGACTTCCCGGAATTGGGGCAAAATCGGCGCAGAGATTGGCGTTCCACCTGATTAACATGCCGAAAGAACGTGTGGAACGGCTGGCGAAAGTCATCGTGGAAGCGAAAGAGAATGTCAGGTACTGCAAAGAATGTTTCACCCTTACGGATCAGGAACTTTGTCCGGTCTGTGCCAATGAGAAGCGGGATCACGGCACGATTATGGTGGTGGAAAATACCCGTGACCTTGCGGCTTACGAAAAGACCGGCAAATATACCGGCGTATACCATGTGCTGCATGGCGCCATTTCCCCCATGCTCGGAATAGGGCCGGGGGATATCCGGCTGAAAGAGCTGATGACCCGGTTGGAAGGGGAAATCGGGGAAGTCATTATCGCTACCAACTCCAGCCTGGAGGGTGAGACTACGGCAATGTACATCGGAAAACTGATTAAGCCCACGGGAATCCGGGTGACGAGAATCGCCAGCGGGGTTCCCGTGGGCGGTGATTTGGAATATATCGATGAAGTGACCCTGCTGCGAGCATTGGAGGGCAGGACACAACTGTAGGAAAGGTAAAGCATAGGGAGGATTACCATGGAAGAAAACAGAAGGAACGGGATAAAGGAAGGCATCAAAGAAGATGTTAAAAATGATGGCATAAAAATAGAAAAAACGGTATTTGACACCATGAAGGACGGCACGCAGATTTTCCTGTACAGTTTGGAAAACGGCAAAGGGATGAAGGCGCAGGTTATCAATTACGGTGCGATTCTGGTCCGTTTATTTGTGCCGGATAAAAACGGGAGATCGGAAGACGTTGTGCTGGGCTATGATAATTTGGACGGATACTATGTAAACGGCGCTAATTACGGAGCGACCATCGGACCGAATGCTAACCGTGTGGCGGATGCCCGGTTTACGTTGGACGGAGTGACGTATCAATTGGATGTGAACGACGGACCGAACAACCTGCACAGTCATGCGGATCTCGGTTACCATAAGAGGGTTTGGAAAGCAGTGGAAGGAACGGACTGCGTAACGTTTGAACTGGAAGGCGCGGATGGGGAGATGGGGTTTCCGGGCAACAAGAAGGTCCGGGTGACTTATACCCTGACCGGGGAAAACGAATTGAAAATCCATTACCATGCCACCAGTGACAGACGCACCATTATTAATATGACTAACCATAGCTATTTTAATTTGGCAGGGCATGATGCAGGCAATATTTACAATCATATTCTGACCCTTCATGCGGCGAATTATACGCCTGTGGTGGCAGGCTCCATTCCTACCGGGGAAATCGCTCCCGTTGCGGGAACGCCCATGGATTTTACTTCGCCGAAAAGAATCGGGGATGAAATCGATGCGGATTTTGGGCAGCTTAAACTTGCAGGCGGTTATGACCACAACTGGGTACTGGACGGCGGGGAAGGCAGACTGCGCCTGATTGCCACGGTGGAAGAACCGTCAAGCGGCAGAGTGATGGAAACATATACCGATTTGCCCGGCGTACAGTTCTATGCCGGCAATTCCCAAACGGAAGAACCGGGAAAAGGCGGGGCGGTTTACGGAAAAAGGACAGGACTGTGCCTGGAAACTCAGTATTATCCGGATACGGCGAACGAGCCGGGATTTCCTTCTGCAATATTCGGACCGGACCGGGCATACGATACTGTTACGGTATACCGGTTCCGGACAGCGGAATAAGAAGTCCGCTGCCGGATGCAGGAAAAATCCGTAGGGTCGAAAAAAAGCGCGGCCGTCTCGACACATTGCGATAAAAACATTTCCTCCGCAGGTGGTATAATAGTGGCACCGGAAAGGAGGGATGGGTATGGCTCTGCCAAAAGCGGTCAGGCTGGTCGGGACGGTGGGACAGGCGGAAAAAGTCTATGTGGAAGATTATGTACTCCAATACCTGACGATTTGTGAGGAAGAAACGGAATCCGGTGGGGAAACCGTTTTGTACGGAAGAAAAGAGAGGGAAGGCAAGACACGGGCCTACCTGATATACGGAATATACCGCCAGACGGGACAAGACCGACCGGAAAAAAAGCTCCATGGAAAATACGGCAGGTTAGGATACATAAACCCCGAAACCGGCGCCATTGTCCTTGACGATTGGGGAGAGGGGAGGACGCTGGAGGGGTATTATGTTTTTTACGATGCCGATGAGAAGATGAAGGATTTTTTGGGGGACTGCTACGAAAGGCAGCTACGGCTCCAAAACAGGAAGAAGATGCGGACGGATTCCGGACAGCCGGATGAAGGAGGCATGGAGACGCCGGGGAAAAAGAAACAGCCGGAAGGTACCGGATGGCAGGAAGCGGAAAGCATGGAAGCGGCGGACCGGAGGATGGCGTCAGGTCGTGCACCGGCGGAATTGGTGGCGCTTTGCAGGGCGGATGGGGACAGGGAGAGGATGCGTTCTCCCTTTCTTTGGATACGGATGGCGGTTTTGTGTATTTTTATTGTCTTCTGTGCGATAGCAGTGACGACGGTCAATGGTTTTGACAAGCTCAATGACTTTATCCAAACGGCGGTTTTGGCGGGGGAGCTGATGGACAATCCGTAATATTCCGTGGCAGCCCGCATGGCGTTTGCGGAAGGATGGGGAAGTTGGGAAACCCTTGTGAAAAGAATTGAAGCCGTTCTTTAAGTATGTTAAAATAAAAAAATCATGCGGATAAAGTGCCGGTCCATGGGACAGGCAGTACGGAAATGGAGACAAGATGGCAAGTGTCAGGGAGTATCTGCGAACCAAAGGGAAAAGGGAGAGAACGGGGCGCAGAATTAATTATAAAGAAAGAATCAGGGGACACAAACTGACCATTTTTTACCGGTTCGTCCTTGGAATTGTATTGGTGGCTGCGGTAGCGGCGATGGCGGTTGTGGGCTGGCAGAACAGGGAATATTCGGAAGGCGTCGTCATAAGCTCCACGCCGGTTTCCAAGGTGGCGGCATCTTCTTACCTGCAGCTCGGTAATAATATCCTTACTTACAGCAAGGATGGCGCCAACTGTATGGACAGCAGAGGTGTCGTGCTGTGGAACCAGACGTATGAAATGCAGAATCCGATGATAGACATCAACGGTTCCGTGGTGGCAATCGGGGACTATAACGGGCGGACTATTTACGTGATGGATGCTTCGGGAAGCCGGGGGGAGATTACCACGAACCTTCCGATACGCAGATTCCGTGTTTCGGCGAATGGCATCGTGGCGGTTATTTTGGATGATGCACGGGTAACAAGGATTCATCTGTACGATGCGGCGGGAAATGAACTGGTGGAAAGCGAGACAACGATGGAGCAGACGGGTTATCCCATAGACATCAGTATTTCACCGAGCGGGGAACTGCTTGCCATATCTTATTTTTATGTGGGCAGCGGTAGCATGAAATCCTCCATCGCTTTCCACAATTTCGGCGAAGTCGGACAGAACCTGTCTTCCGACCGTTTTGTAAGCGGATACGATTATCCGGGAAATGTGGTGCCTTTCTTACGGTTTATGAACAGTGATACCGTGTTTGCGGTGTCGGACGACCGTATCATCTTCTTTTCCGGGAATGAAAAACCCTTAAGCGCGGCGGAAAATTTCCTGAATGAAAAAGTACAGGGCATTTTTTACAGCGACCAGTATGTGGGGCTGGTATTCCTGAATACGGAAGGTAACGGAAGATACCGCCTGGATATCTATGACGGGACGGGAAGCCTGGTAAACAGCAAAGGTTTTGACATGGACTATACGAATATCATTTTCGATGGGGACGAATATATTATATACAGTGGCACAGAGTACAGCATTAATAATGTACACGGGGTGGAGCGTTTTACGGGAAAATTTGACGAAACCGTGTATTTATTCATGCCGACCCAAAAGAGGAACCGGTTCCTTATGATGACGCAGGATGCCATGCAGATAATGGAAATGAAATAGAGGGAAAACAAGTGAATGTATTGGTTCTCATTTTTATCTTACTTATGATATGCGGAATCCTGAAAGGATTCAAAAGCGGCTTCGTTAAAGAAGTGGGCGGGGTGGTATCGCTGTTTATGGCGCTTGTCGTGCTGTCCGTCGTATTCCTGCTTTTGGCAAGTATTTGGGAAAAAAACACGAAAACCCTGGTGGCATCCATCGTATTGCTGGTTTTTGCGGGCATCCTTTACCGTTTGGTCAGTGTCGTGATGAAATCGGTGGAGACTCTTGCCAAACTGCCGCTTATTAGCATAGTGAACCGGCTGTTCGGTGGAGCGGCTGGGGCATTGGAGATATTGATTCTGTTTTGGATTATGTATATGGTGATGGAAGGACTCCCAATGGGAAGGTTAGGGGATCAGGTCATGGATTGGACGAAAGAGAACGTCATCCTTTTCCATGTATACCAAAAGAATTATATTGCGAACTGGATTGTCGGCCTGAAAGGAGTTCTGTAAATTTTTATGGAATGGTTTGGCTTTTTCCGATGGGGGAGGCGTTGGCTGCAGCGGGGGCGTTGATGTTTCTGACCGAATAAATTGTGGTTGGAATGGTCGGAATCTACAATATATAGTTCTGAAAAAAATAATCAAAAAATATTAAAAAAAATTAAAAAAAGTTATTGACAACATGGCACCACTGGTGCTATACTCAATT
>ERZ779637.357-NODE-357-length-31952-cov-8.751638_pt1 | contig 31952 bp, 23 predicted proteins | sample MGYA00514196_ERZ779637 | MGnify/ENA primary metagenome ERZ779637 (study PRJEB29562, sample SAMEA4376700) | mouse gut metagenome | isolation source: Cecum | study: EMG produced TPA metagenomics assembly of the A DSS colitis mouse model was used to assess the...
TCTTACCAAAAAGGAGTTGCTTTTTACCAAAGACACAAACTTTTTTACACTACCCCATGGAAAGTAAACGCGCCGTTTTCAAAACAATATTTGCAGTATTCCTCATTTTTGCTGCCGTCGGCATTCGTTCCATACAGTTCATCCGTATCCCCCATGGGCATACCGCAGCACTGGCAAAATTTTGGGTTCAGATTCATTCCGTTCATTTTCTTACCTCCGTTTTTTCCGTATGTTTTTTTCTTCCAAGTTACTCCGGGGTAATTTTAAACACACCCTCCGATAGCTGTCCTGCTATGGATTCAATATAACACACATACCCTGACATCCTCTGTCAAGTTATCCTATTTTTATAAATTTCCTGTGCCTGAAAAATTTTTTAAATTTTTTTTATTTTTTTGGTTTACATTTTGCTCCAAAAATTCTTTTTATATATATAAGGGTATTAATCCGGTACGTTACCGCTCAGCCTTTTCAAACGTCCCCGTATCCTCCCGGTAATATACAACCGCCTTTTCCGCCCAGCTCTCCGCATCTTCCCCCGGTTCTTCCCATGACAACACATGGACGAACGCACCGGTTTCCCCCAACAGCAGGTTCCGGTAAGACAGCCGTACCGGTTTTCCGTCCGCCCACCCGAAGTAAAAATCACCCGGTACTTCCACTCCTGCCAGCGTATCGTAATTTCCTTTGATTTCTTCCGATGTGTACGCCATAATGGGTACTGCGGCAGCATCCGTAAGAAATTCTCCCGCCGCCTTTTCCAGTACGGAAGCCGTTTTTTCTTTGGTATTACAAAGGGAATCATGGGCGGTATAGGCATAAGGTTCCCCGTCTGCCGCAACTTTCGGCAGACATGCGCCAAACCACACCGGCGGCAGGTCCACGCCTTTTTCCCCCGCCATTTTCCCAAGGACTTTATCCTGTGCCTTCATCAATCCGTCCCTTTGTGCCTCGTCCGCTCCGGCAATCAGCAGTTTTTGCATGACCCCTTCCTGCCCTCCGGCAATCACATAATCCCTCCGGCTTCCCGTTTCATAATCTTTTACGCTCCAATCATAGCCGTCCGTATAAACAAAATGCTCCAGCTCCATTTCCATCGTTTCTTCCATTTGACCGTTTTTATTACCATATGTATATACACTCCGGTATCCCCAGCGCCAGTTGCTTCCCCCGTATGTCTCCACCACCAGTTTCCCGCCGGAAATGCAGATTCCCTGATAAGGGTCGCCGTAAATGCCCCCCGCCCAGGATGCCAGGGTTTCCACCGGTTCCACCGGAAGAAACGAATCCTTTCCTTCCCGGAGCAGTACATATATCCTGCGGAAAGTATCCCCGAAATCCATGCTTTCTTTTTCTTCCCCATCCGCTTCCACGGTTCCGGTCACTGCCATGTCTTCCCTGCCGTCCCCGTCCAAATCGCCGAACGCCACATCCTCCGCCACGATTCCTTCCCCCGGATACAGCTTATCCAGCCATTGCTGCGCCTTTTCCAGTTCCGCTTTCTTTTCGTCAGGGCAATTTTCGGTTTCCGCCGTCCCAAGGTACAGCTCCGGCACGGAAAAAACCAGTTCCCCTATATTGCGGCCGGGATTGTAAAAGATACTTAGGTAAAACAGGTCTTTCATTCCCACAACCGGCGTAAAATCCGTAATCCGGTTGTTGCTTAAACCAAGCCAGTTCATATCCGCCATCTGTTCCAGGACGCCGATATCCTCAATCTGATTATAGTCCAGCGCCAGGTTATATAAGCGGGTCAACTTTTTTAACGGCGTAATGTCCGTAATCCGGTTATCGCCCGCCCCCAGCGCTTCCAACTGTATACAATTCTCCAACGGCGACAAATCCGTAATCTGATTGGAGGTAACATTAACTCCTTTCAAATACCGCAGCCCGCGCAGCGGCTCTATGGAAGTGATTTCATTCCCGTGAAGTCCCGCTTCCTCCAATTTTTCAAGCTGTTTTATGACACTAATGTCACTAATATGGTTATATGCCAGAGAAATCTCCACCAGTTCCCTGCAGAATGCCAGCGGGGCAATATCCGTAATTTTATTGCCATAAAAGGAAATATGGGTAAGCTGCGGAAGCCCCTCCAAAAAGGAAATATCCTCCAGCCCGCAGTTTATCAGATACAGCCCGGTCAACTGCGGAAACCCGGAAAGCCGTGTCAAAAGTCCGTTTCCATCCAAATCACAGCCGCTGATTTCCAGTTCCTTTAGTCCGGGAATCATAATGCCGTCCAAGTCGATGGCAGACACTTTCTTACCGTAAGAATAAGAAAGGGATAAATACTCAAGCCCGGTCAGATGTTCCAAATCCCGGAACGTTTTGACTTCCTGCGCACTTGGAATACGCAGCCACTCCAGCGCTTCGATTTCCCCTTTTCCCGGAACCTCCCCGTCCCCGCAGCCCAAAGCGGCGTATACGGCTTCCTTCACCTTCTTATCCTTCCATTTCCATTCGTCTTCCCCCGCTTCCCTGCGGCTTTCCCCTTTCCCGTCTTCATTTACCGTACTTTGCGCATTTTCCGTGCCGTCTTTGCCGCTTCCGTCATATGCCCTACCTTCCCCTTCCCGTTCTTCTTCCACTTCCGTTTTTGCGATTCTGCCAATCCCTTCCGTACCTTCCGGTTTCCCCTGTCCGGCGTATTCACCGCCCGCCTTCTTTCCCGTCCCGCTGCCGCAGCCAAAACAAAAACTGCACACCAATACCGCTGCCATTCCCACGGCAGCCACACGGTATCCCCTAAACGGCGCTTTCATCCTCCATGCCTGTTTCTTCATACCAAACCAACCCTTTCTTTATCTTTTTTTCTTATCCATTTTTCTTATCCTTTTTTTCTTATCTTTTTTTCTTCTTTTTCCCTATTCCCTTCCTTTTTTCATTTCCTTCTTAATCCCCACTCCTACGCCCCTTTCCACCTTCCCCGCATTCACGGTCTTGTGTATCCGGCTGCCGTCCGGGTGCGGTACGTCCCCTGGGGCGGTTTGGCACGGCGGTGTGCAGACCTGTCCAAGAAAACGGCGGTATTTCTTAGTGTTTTATGCCGTCTGTTTTTTGTCGTTTCAGGCGGCACTGTCTGACGACCACGAAGTGGGAGGAGTTTGCCACCGCCTATTCCACTTTCCGGAACCCCACCAACTCCCCCTTCTCATACCTGTCATACAGCGCCACCAAATACCCGTTATCCTCCACCGACCGTTCCGTTTTCCCATCCGCCGCATAAAGATAAGTTGCATTCCCGTCTTCATCAAACGTTTCCGCCGCATACTCCATTAACACCAGCTCCGCCTTTTCCCAATCCACACCGTAATACGCCGCAAAATGCCCGCCCGTCACATAAATCCCGTTTTTATCATAACGGATGGGGTACGCCGTCCCGCTGCCCGCAATCACCTGCATCTTCTTCCAGTTCCCTTCCCCGTCCTGCCCGTAAACCTCACCGTAAAAACTGGCTTCCAGCCCATTATACCCATAAGTCCCATCCGTCACGACCAACAATGGAAATCCGGCATGTTTTAACTCCACATATGCGTAAGACTGTCCGTTCTCCACGATATCCGGCGCCTTTTCCGTAGCTTCTTCCGTCTCTCTTACTGCCGCCCGGTCATTTCCCTGCGCCATACCGATGCCCACACTCATACCCGACACAGCCAAAACAAGCAGCGTCACCGCCAAACACCTAAAAAAATCTTTTTTCATAATAACCTCCGTTCCTTATGCAATAGCCCCAAACAAAAGAATGCAAAAAACGCACCCTCCGTATAAACCGTTATCCATAGTTTATACGGTGAATGCGTCAAAATACCATCAAACTTGCATCATTTTTGCATCATATTCCTGTTTCTTCCATAAAATCCGCCACCCGCATACTCAAATCCCCGTAAATCCCCACCGCCAAATCCTGGGAAAACGGCACAATGACCGGTGCAACATCTTCTTCATAACGGTAAACCGTCGTCCTTTCCTTTACCGGATCCACAATCCAATATTCCCGCACCCCTGCGGAGGCGTAAAGCGCATTTTTCGTGGAATAGTCCATCTTTCGGCTGGAGGGGGAGGTAATCTCTATGATAAAATCGGGGGCGCCCGTACATCCCCTCTCTGTCAGCTTCGTTCTGTCACAAATGACAGAAATATCCGGTTCCACCCATTCCCTGTCATCCGCCCCCAAATCTACCGCAAACGGAGCGGGATAAACCTGACATTCCCCCCTGTTCCTCTTTACATAATTGGTCAAAACCGTACACATCTCATTTAAGAGTTTTTGGTGTATCCTGTTTGGCGGTGCCATCGCGTACAGTTTTCCCCCAATCAGTTCCGCACGCTCTCCGTCCGGAAGCCCCCAGTAATCTTCCGATGTAAAAACCCGCTCAATTACCTGCGGCATGTCTGCCTCCTTTCTGCGGTTCTCCCTCTGTCTTCACCGCTGCCCCGAACAGGCAGATACCGATTAAGAACATAACCGCAATCATTCCCACACCCATATTCACATTACCTGTCAACTGGGAAATCAGGCTGACCACCGCAGTTCCCATAAAGGAAGCGCCTTTCCCGCAGATATCCAGTAAGCCGAAATATTCCCCCGACTGGCTGGACGGAATGATTTTCGCAAAATAGGAACGGGACAGCGCCTGTATGCCCCCCTGGAACATCCCGACAAAAAAGGCGAGAATCCAAAAATGCATCTGTGTGGACATAAACATCGCAAAAACCGCAATGCCGAAATACGCCGCAATGCATACCAAAATCAGTTTTTCCGCCGCATACTTCTGTGCCAGCTTCCCAAACAGTATGGCAAACGGAAATGCCACAACCTGCGTCATCAGAAACGCCAAAAGCAGACCGGTACTGTTAAGCCCAAGGGCGGAACCGTATGCCGTCGCCATATCGATAATCGTATATACCCCGTCAATATAAAAGAAAAAAGCAAGCAGAAACACGAAAATCTTCTTTTCCTTCCTGACATTGCAAAACGTCCTGCCAAGCCTTACAAAACTCTCCCGCACCGCATGTTCCCTGCGCTCCACATAATGTTTCTGGCGGTACCCCTTTACCAAAGGAAGGGACATAACCACCCACCATACCGCCACGATTCCAAAAGCAGCCGCCATCGCCGTTTCCATCGTAATACCGATGGCATCCGCCCCCAGCACCACGCCAAGACACGCCACAAAAGGGACACAGCTCCCGATATACCCCCATGCATACCCCTGGGAAGACACATCGTCCATCCGCTCCTCATCCGTTACGTCCGCAAGCATGGAATCATAAAAAATCAGGCTGCCCGAAAACCCCACTTTGGCAATCACATAAATCACAAGGAAAACCAGCCACTGCTTCGCCAGTCCCAGGCTGATGCAGCCTGCAGCCCCCACAACCACCGTCACGAGGAAAATCGGCTTCTTAAACCCCTTCGTATCTGCCAAAGTCCCGAATACCGGACCAGCCACCGCAACAATCAATGTGGCAACGGATGCCGCATACCCCCAGTAAGCAACATAATCCACCGACGAAAGCCCGCCCAAATCCGCCAAATAATTAAAATAAATCGGCATAATCGTAGCTACCAAAAGAGTAAACGCGGAATTTCCCACATCATACAGTACCCAGTCCCGTTCTTCTTTGGTCAGTTTCAACCGCATTGCCATTTCCTCACTTTCCCATATTTGCGCATCCCATGGTTTCCACCCCATCCATACCGGCAAAACCATGGCTTTTCCTCCGCATATCTGAAAAAAACCGCAGACCAAACGAGCACATTACGCTCCACCCTGCCTTCTTTCAAACATGCCTAAAAACAGTATATGCATTTTTGGGAATTAACACAAGCGGAATTAGGGAAAAATCTCCCGGGAAGTAACAGTTCAGCCTGAAATGTTATGTTGATGGACGGACGCACGGTTGGGCACAATTAAAAATAGCCCATTTCTGCCATCAGGTTCGAACAGCGACCGGCAGGGGAAGCACAGGGGCGGCAGGGACAAACCGGGCAGGGGGCTGCGCTCCTGGCTTTTGCGTCCGCCCACACCACACTTATCCCACAGCCATCTCACGCACTTTCGCCAACCCCTTCCCCACCGGCGGCACCGCCACAAGAATAATCGTCACCAATGCCTCCGGCCCCAAATACGACCCGTTATAAACAAGGGAATACACCGGCACCGCCATATGATAAGCCGACGCATAGCTCCTGAAGAAAATCATCCCGGACAGGAAAGAGAAAAAATACCTTCCCAGTACGCCCACCGCATATCCTTTCACCAAACCGTTCTTCGACCCGGAAAATATCCCGGAAAGTCCAAGCGCCCCAAAAGCAAAGACATAATCCGTAAGCATCTGCGGAATACTGATGATATACGGATCAATAATAAGCTGTAAAATCCCGTAAGCGGCCGCCGTCATCAGCCCGCCCCGCAGCCCGTACCAGTAACCGGTCAGGCAGACGAACAGCATACTGAACAGAGTCACACTGCCGCCCATGGGCATGTCTACCACCTTTATCATCGACGTAACCACCGCAAGCGCCATCGCCATGGCAGAAAATACAAGCTGCCTCGTACTGAATTTCTTACCGTTCCCTTCCTTTCTGCCGGCAAAAAAACACGCCCCCAAAAGGGCCGCACACATCAGGGCAACCAATGCGCCATACCCCAAACCAGTAAGCTCAAAATAATTGCCCCATTCCTCATCCACAATTTCCTTTGCAAAAACAGACATAAAAAAACCTCCTTCGTAACGGTTCATCACTTGGAGGGGTATGGATTCCACGCAAATGCCATACAGGCACCAAAAACATGCACACCTGCCATGCACCCATGAAAATCCTGCTTCCCTTCGCCGGTATTATCCGGATCAGGTTATGAGGGTTAGAATCCGTAAACATGTTTTTATCCCACATGTTTTTTCACTATTCCGAGGATTCAATCTCAGCAAAAGCTCCCCTAGCGATTTCTTTTATTTTGTTTCAAGTACGAATACAATATACGCCGTATCCGCAAATCTGTCAAGTCCCAACGCTGCCGTCCCACGGAAACTAAAAACCGGTTTCCGTGCCGCCATCCGTCACAATCACCACCCCGTCCCCCAGCACTCTTTCATTGGATATGGGATTATCCGTACAGTCCACCAGACGCAGCGGCGCTATCCCCGCCAGCGGACGCAGGTCCGTCACATAATTCCCCGCAATATCCAGGATTTCCAACTGCGGCAGATTAGAAGCAAACCCAAGGTTCGTCAGTCCGTTCTCCGCCATCCCCAGTTCCTTAAGCCCCGGAAAGTGTTTCAGGAAATCCGTATGCCCGTCCAATACCACGTCGTCCCAGTCCGCCCAGTAAAACCCGTCGGAACCCCCCGTACGGACATTCTCATACAGCCGGATTCCGTCCATCCGCAATACCTCCAGCGAAGGATTATCCCCAATCCGGTCAAAATCGATTTCACATCCCATCCCGCTGATATCCAGACACACCAGTCCCCTGATGTTAAAAATCCCGGAAATATCATCGTATGTCGACATCCCGCTTACATCGACTTTCTTTAACGCAGGAAAATCCGCAACAAACCCAAGCGGCTGTCCGGGCTGCATAAATGCGCTGCAGGTCAGTTCTTCCAAATTGACCAATCCGGTCAAATCCGGCAGGCTTCCGAAATACCCGCCAATACCTGCAAGGTCCAAGCCGCGGATATCTTCCGCACCGATATGCTGGTATAAATCCACTTTCCTTAATCCCGTAAACCGGAACAGGCAGGACACCCCGGCGTCCGTATCATCGGGAAAAGTCAGCCAGGTCAGCTCCGCCCCGTCTTCCCCGTAAGGGTCCGCAAGGCTGTATCCCACATACAGGTAATCCATGTCCCTTTCCGTTTCCAGCCACTTAATCTGCGCCAGTTCTTTTTCCGTGATTTCGTCTGCCGGTTTTTCGAAAATCCGCTCCGCCGTTTCACCGAATGCCCCCGTCAACGGCTGCTCTCCCGACTCCGCTCCGTACCCTTCCACATAAACACCCGGCATACGGTCCGTAAGCTGCTCCTCCAAAGCGGAATTTAGATTTCTCTCCTGGATTTCCCAGTTTTTTGCCGACTGCTGCCTCATGGCGTCCCTGGCGCGCTCATTCACCCGTTCCCACCTTAGGTATATCCGCATCCCGCACACCAGCACCAGCAGCGCCGTTCCAAGCAGTCCTCCTGCAGCCAGGCGCTTTTGTCCATCCGCTTCCCTGCCGCTACCGCTTTTCGGAATCTCTTTCGCCACATATTTCCCTTCCGGGTTCAAAAAACCGGTTTCCTTCTCAAGGAAAAACTGTGTATTACAGTAATCGCAGACTGCAATATTCGGATTGTTTTTATCGATTTTCAAATCCCCGCCACACGCCGGACACCTTAATTCCGTCATCCTCATCCCGTTTCCCCCATTTCCATTCCCGTTTGCAACATTTGGCATACAGTCCCTTACCCTGCAAAAGGATTGTAAAACCGGTTCCCGTCATGGAACGTAACCGCCAAAAACAATACCGTAACTGCCACGGTAACTGCCAGTGTGGCATAATCCGCCGTTTCCAGCTTCTTCCCCATATACCATGTCCGTTTCTTATGCTTCCCGAACCCCCGCAATTCCATGGCATTGCTGACCACGTCGATGCGGTCCATACTGGTAAAAATCAGCGGGAAAATAATGGCTGCCGTATTCTTAATGCGGCGCAGCAACGGGGCTTTTCCCGTCATTTCGATTCCCCTCGCCTCCTGCGCATTCCGGATTTTGGAAAAATCATCCTGCACGTCCGGTATGTAACGCAGGGCAATCGCCACCGCATACCCGATGTTATAACTGATGCCGATTCGGTTTAAGGATGCCGCAAACTCGCTGGGATTGGTCGTCACCACGAACATGAACACCGCCGGGACGATGGTCACATATTTCATCAGCACATTCAGTTCGTAAAAAAGCTGTTCCCATGTCACCCAGTAATTTCCGAACAGGTGGAACCAATCGGTCCGTGTCCCGTAAATCCCCACACCCTCATAAGGGGAAAACAGGAATATCGCAATTAAGTTGATAACCAAAAAAAACAGGATGAATTTCAATACCGTCCCCACCTGTTTCCACCGGGTTTTCGACATTTTGTAAATTACCAGACTCGCCGCCATCATCGCAAAAAGCACCCGCGTATCATAGGAAAGCATACTGGTCATTGTCCACAGGAGGAAAAACACCAGCTTCGTCACGCCGCTCAGCCTGTGAATCCAGGTATCTTTTTCTTCATAAGTCAGTATCCTCGCCATGGCGCATCCTCCCTTCCCCCGTTTCCCTTTCATAGTGGATGAAACGCTCCACAAATTCCGACGGGCTGCCGGTTCCGCACCGCACCGCCAAATCGTACAGGGATGTCTTCTTTAAATATGCCTTGTCCGCAATCGCCCCGTCCGTCAACACCTTCGCCGGCGTATCGTCCGCCAGCAGATGTCCGTCCGCAATCACCACCGCCCGGTCCGTATATTCCAGCATCAGGTGCATGTCGTGGGTAATCATCAGAATCGTAATCCCGTAGGTCTCGTTAATTTCCTTCAAAAACTCCATGATATCCGTATAATGCCTGTAATCCTGCCCTGCCGTCGGCTCGTCCAGGATAAGGATTTCCGGGTCCATGACCAAAATGGACGCAATCGTCACCCTCTTTTTCTGCCCATAGCTCAATGCCGATATTGGCCAGTTGCGGAACGGGTACAAGCCGCATATTTTTAAGGTCCGGTATACGCGTTCCCGTACCTCGTCTTCCGGCACGCCGCGCACCGTAAGCCCGAGCGCTACTTCCTCATAAATCATGGGTTTGGATATCATCTGACCGGGGCTTTGCATTACCAATCCGATTTTCTCCCCCCGCTCCCGGATGGACAGACCGGAAATATCATTGCCGTTTAACAGAATCTGCCCCCGCGTGGGCTTTAAGAACCCGCAGATTATTCCCGCAAGGGTGGATTTGCCCGCACCGTTCTTTCCCACAATGCTGACCATCTCCCCTTTCTTTATGTCAAAATGGATATGCTGCAGCACAGGATTCCCTTCCGTATAGGAAAAATACAGGTCCTTTACCGAAAGCACGCAATCCTGCGTTTTCTTTGGCTTTTCATAACGGACGGTACGGAACCACCGGTTTACCGCTTCCTTATAGGGCTCCAAATCCATGGTTTCGATATGCCGGGGCATACTTTCCGCCGCCACCGTGCACCCCGCGTGTTTTAATGCCGTCACATAAAGCGGCTCGCGGATACCCTGCTCCTTCAGCACGTTTCCGGCAAGCAGCACGTCCGGCTTTTCATCCGCCACGATGCGCCCGTCTCCCACCACAACGATGCGGTCCACGTCACGGTAAAGGGCATCTTCCAGGCGGTGCTCGATGATAAGAACCGTCGTCTTCTTGTTTTTACTGATTTTGTCAATCAAATCAATGGCACGCTTTCCCGTAGCCGGGTCTAAGTTTGCCAAAGGCTCGTCAAACAGCAGGATTTCCACATCGTCCACCATGACGCCGGCCATGGACACCCGCTGTTTCTGCCCGCCCGACAATTCCCACGGCGCATGAGCCAAAAGCGGCTGCACTTCCACCACTTCCGCCACTTGACCCACCCGGTCAAACATTTCCTCCTGGGGCACCATATCGTTTTCCAGGGCAAATGCAATGTCCTCCGCTACGGTCAGCCCGATAAACTGGCCGTTGGTATCCTGCAGGACCGTTCCCGCTATTTTGGACATGCCGAAAATACCCAGCTTTGCCGGGTCTTCCCCTTTCACGCGCAGCGTCCCGCTGCTCTCACCGGCAAATGAAAATGGAACCAGTCCGTTGATGCAGTGGGCAATCGTCGATTTCCCCGACCCGGATGGTCCCACAATCAGAACCTTTTCCCCGGAATTCACCGTAAGGTTGATATTCCGGAGCGTCGGTTCCTTCTGTGCCCGATATTTAAAAGTATAATCCTTAAACTCTATGATCGGCGCCATAAGTACTTAATCCTCTTTCGACAGGCTGGAAGACTTTGCCCCCACTTTCGCATAGCCTACAATCAACAGCGTTCCAAGGATGGCGATGATAATAATGTTCCCAAGCCATGCACCCAATCCCTGTATAAACACTTTTTTCACCGGTTCCTTGTAAATCAGGATATCGAGAACGGGCGCCGCCACAATCCATGCAGCCGCGTTACCGATCACCTGCATCACGTTAAAAAGGATGATTTCCTTTTTCCCGAATGCGCCTTCCCGAATCCCGTACTGATTGGCAAATGCGCCTACGGCAATGGCAAAAACGGCTTCCGGGAATACCCAGCTCCACCATGCGCTCCCATAAAAGAACATATCGCCCAGCGCATGACCGATGATACCCACTGCCGCCCCGACGATAGGACCGAACACCGCGGATAAAAATGCCAGAAGCGCCGCCCTCGGCTGTAACGCGGTATTCGGGATTCCCAGGGGAACCTGCACGTTGGTCAGCGCCACAAACAGGGCTGCGCCGATACCTACCGCGACCACTTCTTTTACTCCGAATTTTGATTTTGCATTCATCATTGTTTCCTCCTCATCTTCTCCCCGTTTTGGGGATGATTTCTCCGTACCGTATCCCATGGAACAAAAGTACGCTTATAACATAGCCATTATAACATCGTTTTCCCTTTTCGTCCAAGGAATTATTAAAACGCCTGCGGAATCAGCAACAGTAAGCTAAAAATGCTGTGTTCGGCGGTGAGTGCAGCCGCAAATGCCATAATGCTTTTATCATTGCATAATCCGGCAGAAAAAGGTAAAATGATAACAAACAGGCAGGATAAAAGAAACAGACAGCCAAAAAGCTGTCCAACCATAACACAAAACAACAAAAGAAAGGGCAAAAACATATGAAAAAATTTATTTGCAGCGTCTGCGGATATGTACAGGAAGGAGACACGCCGCCAAAGGAATGTCCGGTCTGCCACCAGCCTTCGGAGAGGTTCCGGGAAGCCGTGGAGGAAGAAAAGAAAGCGGAAACGGAGGAACAAAACGGCACGGTGTCCAATGACTTAAGCTATGACAAAAGTTTCTACCGTACCGACGAATCCTGCCGCTATATGGAGGAAATCCACCAAATGGCGGTTACGGGCAAAAGCATCGGCGGCTCCATGGGAACACGGATGTCCATGCCAAACTGGGACGACATCCTGCTTTTGGGGGCGCAGCTTAATCCTGCCCCGCTGGATGACGGGGCGCCCGTATCCACCATGACCGTAATCGGAAAACATGCAAAGCGTCCGATGGTTTTGGAAAATCCCGTCTACATTTCCCACATGTCCTTCGGCGCATTGTCCAAAGAAATCAAGGTGGCCCTGGCAAAAGGCTCCGCCATGGCAAAGACGGCGATGTGCAGCGGGGAGGGCGGCATCCTGCCCGAAGAACGGGAAGCATCCTATAAATATATTTTTGAATACATACCCAATAAATACAGCGTGACGGACGAAAACCTGCGCGCGGCGGATGCCATCGAAATCAAAATCGGACAGGGAACCAAGCCGGGAATGGGCGGCCATCTTCCGGGAGAAAAAGTAACGGCGGAAATCGCACGGATCCGTGGGAAAAAACAGGGAGAGGATATCCAAAGCCCCAGCAGGTTTCCCGAACTCCATTCCAGGGAAGACTTAAAGGATATGGTTACGATGCTGCGGAACCGTTCGGACGGAAGACCAATCGGCATCAAGATTGCCGCCGGAAGAATCGAGCGGGATTTGGAATACTGTGTTTATGCCGGACCGGATTTCATTACCATTGACGGCAGGGGCGGCGCAACCGGCTCCAGCCCGTTTTTCCTGCGGGAAGCCACTACCGTTCCCACCGTATATGCCCTGTACCGTGCAAGGAAATACCTGGATTCCGTGCACTCCGACATTTCCCTCGTCATCACCGGCGGGCTGCGCGTATCCGCAGATGCGGCAAAAGCCCTTGCCATGGGAGCGGATGCCGTGGCGGTTGCAAGCGCGGCATTGATTGCGGCGGCATGTCAGCAGTACCGGATTTGCGGTTCCGGCAACTGTCCGGTGGGCATTGCCACGCAGAACCCGGAACTGAGAAAACGGCTTAAGGTTGACCAATCCGCACAAAGAGTGGCAAATTACCTGAACGTCACCCTGGAAGAATTAAAAACTTTCGCGCGGATTACGGGACATACTTCCGTCCATGACCTGTGCGTGGACGATTTGGTGACCGTAAACAGGGAAATCTCGGAATTTACCAATATCCCCCACGCATAACCCTAACTGCATAGAATGCCTTCCGGAGCTTCCTTGCCGGAAGGCGCTTTTTGCAGTATATTTTTTTCCATCTCCGGCGCCGCGTCCCGTTTGTCAATCCGGTTGCGGATCTCCTGCATCCGGTAATCCAAAGTTTCTATGGAATCCGCACAGATTTTCAACTGCCCGACAATTTCATCCGCATCCTCCACATCCTTCTTATACTTTAACTTATGTTCCACGCTCGCCCAAAAATCCATGGCTATGGTACGGAACTGTATTTCCACGTTCATCTGCTTCTTTCCGCCCGACAGGAAAATCGGCACGCTTAAAATCAGGTGCAGGCTCCTGTAACCGTTGGGCTTCGGATTCCTGATATAGTCCTTCACCCGCAGCACGGTAATGTCATCCTGTCCGGTAAACAGCTCCGCCAGCCGGTATATGTCGTCCGGGAAAGAACAGATGATCCGCACCCCAGCCACATCCATCAGTTGTTCCCGGATATTTTCCACCGTGGCAGGATACCCTTTCCGCTCCAGCTTTTCATAAATGCTTTCCGGCGTTTTTAATCTGCTCTTGATGGACTCGAAGGGATTCCTGTTGTATTCCTGGGAAAATTCCGCGTTTAACGACTTTAACCTTGTTTCCACTTCCATGATGGCGGACTGGTATTCCAGCATCAGCCGGTGGAAAGACTTCGCCTCCTTCAGTTTCTCCGTCTGGATGCGGATGATTTCGTCCTGTTTCTTTAACGTTTCCTCCTGCTCCTCCACTTTCATTTCCAGCCGGTTTTTGCAGTCAAACAACTCTATGGTATTCTTTAAGCGTTTTTTTACCGTGGAGCTTACAAACGGCTTACGGATAAAATCCGAAACACCAAGTTCAAAACACCTGTTTTCCGTTTCCACGGCGCATTCCCCGCTGATGATCAGCACGGGAATCCTCTGTATCCATCCCTTTTCCTTCATTTGCGTAATGACGGCAAAGCCGTCCATCTTCGGCATCCGCAAATCCAAAAGGAGCGCTGCCGTCTCCTTCCGGTTCTCCTCCAATATCCGCAGCGCCTGCTCCCCGTCTTCCGCCAAATCCACTATATAATCGTCTTCCAGTATATGCTGCAGCAAATTGCGGTTCAGTTCCGCGTCATCCACTACCAGTATCCTTTGCATTGGAATCTCCCTTCTGAATTCCGGTTCCTGTTTTCGATTTCGTCCCTGTCAATACTTTCTTCCCCTCAAAAGCCAGTCTATACACTATTATCATACCACGGAAACCGCCTGCGTCACAACAGGATTTCTTCCCGCAGCCCAAAAGAATACAATATTTTCTCCTTGACCCGTTTCCCCGTAAGCTGCTGCAGGGCATGGGCATAATAATCCAACTGCGTCTTATACTTTGCCGCCAACTCCTGCCCGCTGTCCACCCGGTCCGTCTTGTAGTCCGCCACCACGATTTCACCGTCTTCCTCAAAATAAACGTCTATGATGCCCTGAATCAGCACAAGCTCGCTTTCCGGGAATTTCCCGTTCAGTTCCTTTGCCGGAAGCCCCAGCACAAAGGGCTGTTCCCGGTGCAGGCAGCCCGCCTCCTCCGCACGCTTCATCCGCGCGGCAAGCGCCGTCCCCAAAAAAGTTTCGATGGCGGAAACGGATACCGCCTGCGCATACTCTGCGCTTAACATCCCTTCCTGCACCATGCGTCCCATCTGCCCTGCCACACTCCCCCTCTTTCCGGCGGCAGAAAAGTCGAGCAGTTCCATCACTTTATGGAACGCGCTTCCCCTGCCCGCGCCGCCAATATCTTCCTCCTGCTGCATGAATTTCGGGATATAGGGTATGACCGTTTCTTCCCCGTAAAGCCGGAAGGAAAAGTCCTGCTCCTCCTCCCGCCCCGCCTTCTTCAATTCCGACACGGTGGTCTTCGTATATAAATCCGCTAATTCCGCATGTTCATACCGGTACGCAAAGACCTTTGACAGGTATGTCATCCATTCCTTGTCCGTATCGGTCAATGCATCGGAGCTTTCCAGCCGGAATCTTGCCCCCTCCGCGGATACCTGCTTTGCAATGTCCGCCGCCATAAAATCCTCATCCCCCACCATGCGGATGCAAAACGGGGCGTCCAAACCAAACTCCGCAGAAGCCGCATGAAATTCTGCTTCCGTTTTCCCGCTTAATTCCCCGTTTAATATCCCTTTGAATTCCCGCATAAATTTCCCCTCCGGCGTGTCCAGTCCGTATTCCTCCCACAGCGCGCCAAATGCGCGGTGGCGGCAGAGTGCGGGCAGCAGGAAATCAAGATAACAGGATGCCCCTGCCAGTTCCCCATAGGGAAGCCGCCATTCCTCCCGCGCTGCCGCCGGAAGCAGGGAAGCGATTTTTTTCTCCGGCCGCTCCAGGATTCCGGTCATAATCAGTTTTTCCTTCGCCCGCGTCAATGCCACATAGAGAACCCGCAGTTCCTCGCCTAAATTATCCAGCCGCATCTTCTCCGCAACGATATTTTTCCGCAGCGTTTTCGCCTGCATCCGGCGCTCCACGTCCACATAATCCACACCGATTCCCATGTCCACGTCCGCCACCATCCCGGCGTGCAAATCCTGCATATTGAACTTCTTGGCAAGACCGCAGACAAAGCAGACCGGAAATTCCAGCCCTTTGCTCTTATGGATGCTCATAATCCGCACCACATCCGCGTTTTCGTCCAAAACATTTGCCTCTCCGTAATCCACGTCATATTTTTCCAACTGTTCGATATAACGGACGAAATGGAACAGTCCGTAATAGCTGGTCCGCTCAAACGCCGACGCCTTTTCCAAAAGAATCTGCACGTTCGCCTTCCTCTGCGCGCCTCCCGGCATCGCCGCCACATAGGGCAGGTAATCCGTTTGTGCAAGAATATCCTGTAAAAGTTCATGGATGGGCATGTAAACCGTTTTCTCCCGGTACTCCTCCACAAAATCCAGAAATCCCGCCGCTTTTTCCACAAGCTGCTCCGGTTTAGTTCCGTTGTCCGCCCCTTCCTTTCCTGAAAATTGCTTTAGGGCGAAATACAGGCACGTTTTCCCTTTTCCGGATGCCCTGACCCTGGCAATCTCCTCATCCGAAAAACCGCCGAAACAGGATTTCATCACGCCGAACAGAGGAATGTCCTGTCTCGGATTGTCCAAAATACGCAAAAGCTGCAGCAGGGTTTGTATCTCCTTTGCGGCAAAATATCCGGTTTTGGAAGATACATGGGCGGGAATCCCTTCTTCCTTCAATACGCCCTTAAAGTCCTCGTCCCATCCTGCCGTCGTCCTGAGCAGGATGACGATGTCTCTATATGCCACCGGACGCAACGTACCGCTTTCCCTGTCCGTCACCTTAAAATGCGCCGTCAGCTCCCGTATGCGCTTCGCCACCGCAAGCGCCTCCCTCTGCCGGACAGACCGCGGCGCCGCTCTACCGTCTTCCCCTTCCGTATCTTCCCCCTGCTCCTCCTTACGGATGAGCAGAAGTTCCGTGGCGTTAGGCTCCGTATCCGGCTCCCACGCCGGATATTCCGCGCCGCAGTACAATGCCGCGTCCCCGTCATACTCCACACCGCCCAGTTTCTTACCCATCATCTGTGCAAACAGGAAATTCACGCCGGAAAGTACTTCTTTCCGGCTCCTGAAATTTTTATGCAGGTCTATGCGTTCCTTTTTCCCCTGCGTTTCGCCGTCCTGTCCGGTACCGCCGTACTCCCCGTATTTTTCCATGAAGATTTCGGGCCTTGCCAGGCGGAACTTGTAAATGCTCTGCTTTACGTCCCCCACCATGAAACGGTTAAAACGCCCTGCCGACTCGCCGGAAATACTCTCAAGCAGCATCTCCTGCACCGGATTGCTGTCCTGGTACTCGTCAATCAGGATTTCCTCATAAAACTCGCGGTAATCCAACGCCGTCCGGGTGGGTTCGTACCTTTTCCCGGAATGCTCCATTTTCCCTCCGTCCGTTTCTTCCTGTCCGGTTTCCGTCCCGTCCGGCTCCACCCTCCGCACCAGGATGGAAAGCGCCAAATGTTCCATATCCGAAAAGTCGATAATGTTCTCCTCCCGCTTCTTCCGGTCCAGGGCTTCTTTAAACGCCAGCGTCAAATCCACCAGAATGCCGACTGCTTCCCTGCTCCCCTGCATATAGGCAAGGACTGTTTCCGGCGGCACCGGGAAATACCTGGCGCATATTTTTTTCACCGTTTCCTTGATGTCTTTGCGGATTTCCTGTACCATCTCCCTCTTGGATACGTCCACGGAATCGTCCTTTTTGGAAGGCAGCCTGCCGAAAACCATCCCCCCGAACAGGGCATATCCCTCCCCGTAGCGGGAAATCGCCGCCAGCTTTTCCAACTGTCCCGCTTCTTTTTCCAGTACCGCCCCGTACATGTAAGGTCCGTCCGGCTGCTCGCACAGTGCAATGCATTCCCATATTTTCCGCAGGCAGTCCTGCGCCATCAACCGCACCTGCTCCATGCCGAATTCCACAAATTCTGCCTGTTCCAGTTCTTCCACGGAATCCGCGCCGTAATCTTTCTTCCGCTCCCTTAACCATTCTTCCGGCCATGGATTGCTCTCCGCAAACTGGTATAGTTTCAGGATATGCCCTTCGATTGCCCGGTCCTGGTTTCCCGTACTGAAGTATTCCACACAGCGCAGGAAACTTTCTTCCTTTCTGGCAAACCGCTCCTCTAACAGTTCCTGCATCACATCCTGTTTCAACAGGCGCAGCTCGCCCTCGTCCGCCACACGGAAACCGGGGTCCAAACCGATGTCATTAAAATTGTTGCGTATGACAAACATGCAGAAGCTGTCAATAGTGGTAATCTGGGCGTTGTGAATTAGCGTAACCTGTTTCTGGAGATGTTCATTGTCCGGTTCCGCTTCCAGCCTTGCCGCCACTGCAGCCCCAATCCGCTCCCGCATCTCCGCCGCTGCCGCGTTGGTAAATGTCACCACCAAAAGCCGGTCGATATCCACCGGCCGCTCCCCGCTGCTGACCATCTTCACGATACGCTCCGTCAGCACTGCCGTTTTCCCTGACCCCGCCGCCGCCGAAACAAGAATATTTTTACCGTGTAAATCAATCACCCTCTGCTGCTCCGGGGTATATGCCATTCCCATATCATCCGTTCCTCCCGCCGCCATCCTCAAAATTTCTTTCCTTCATCCGCTCCAAAGCCTCCTCCCCCGTCAACTCCTGCAGCTTCCGGTAGCCGTACCCGTCTATCCGGCCGTCAAACCCGCAGACCGGACGGAAGGAGCAGTAATCACAGGAAGTATCCGTCCCCTGTCTGCATGGTTCCACCGCAATCCTGCCGTCCAGAATCTCCCTTCCGATTTCCTTTATCTTCCGGTTGACGTAACCGGACACCTCCTGCAAATCCCCGGCGTCCAAGATGCCGGACCTGACACCGTAGCCGCCGTCCTTTTTCCGTTCCACCGGTATCACGTCGGACTTGCCGGAAAATTCCCCGTCCAGCGATGTGACAATCCTGTCGTCTTTATTGACCACTCCGGTCATCCTGAGTTCCTGCAAAAGCTGTCCGTTTAGTTCCTCCGGCGTCAGTTCCGTTTCCGTCTTCACCACCGGATCCGCCACCTGGTAATACAGCATTGCCGCCGGAACCGCTTCTTTCCCGCCGTTTTTCTTTTTCTCCAGTTCCAGGGCAGCGTTCATGTAAACCACCAACTGTAACTGCAGTCCGTAATATACTGCAGCCAGGTCAAACTTCCTGCTGCCGGACTTATAATCAATGACTTTCACGTAGACATGTTCCCCGTCCTCCATGGTGTCAATCCGGTCGATTCGTCCCTGCAGCTTCATCTTCTCCTTCTTCCCAAGAGCGATGTTCACCGCTTCCAAATCGTCCACTTCCGTAAAGGACACTTCAAAGCGGCGGGGAACAAAACTTCCCTTTTTCAGCTGGTACTGCAGCGTCATCACCGCACGCTTTAAGATACGGTGCATCCGTTCGATGGCATACTCGTTCCTTGCCGTACTGTACAGCACCGTTTCCCCGTATGCCGCCGCATAGGCATCCAGCGCGCTGCGCAGCAGACGTTCCGCCGTTTCTCCGTCAAAATCAAACCAACTGTATCCGCCCTCCTGTAATTTCCCGGCGAAGATTTCCAATACCCCATGGAACACGTTTCCCATATCCACGGATTCAAAACCGTACTCCTCCCGCTCTTTCAGGGAAAGCCCGTACCGCAAAAAATGAGCGTAGGCGCAGGATGCGTATTGCTCCAGACGGCTGACACTGCTCACCAGCATCCTGCCGTACAAAAGCCCCGCAATCTCCCTGCCCAGGGGATGTTCCCTGTAACGGGCAAAGGCGGCGTCCACCAGCCGTTTCGTTTTCTCCCCGTATTCTTCGTCCTTCCGGTATGTATGGTAAACGGTAAAAAAACGTGTCTGTCCCTCCTGTGTCATATCACCCGCCGCATAATCCCGCAGCATATCCGCCAGGTAATCCATGCCCGAACGTTTCGTCTTAATCTGTCCTGCCGTATCCCGCATTTGGGGATGCTGCGTCTGCAGCGCCGGAAACAGTTTCCGCACGGTATCCACCAGATACGCGGGACGGATACTTTTCCCTTCATTGTCCACCTTACTGTAAGACAGGTATAGCCGGCAGGAAGGTTTGGTCATGTTCAGGTACAGATACAGCCTTTGGATATACATCTGCTGGCGGGGCGTGGGTGCCAGCTCATAGGGCGACTCCTGCAGAAATTCCCGGTCGATATCCGAAATCAGTCCGCCGCTCCCCGTATTTTTCGGAATATTCCCGTCGTTAATCCCCACGAAAAACAGTACCTTGATTTCTTTCAGGCGGGTCCTTTCGATATCCCCCACCACGACGCGGTCCACGTTCTGCGGAATCGTCCCTACCTGAATCTCCCCGAAACCGGCATCCAGGATATCCGCAAATTCCTTCATGTCCATCCGTTCTTCTGCCAGCAGGCTGTCCATTTGGTCCAGCAAATCCATCACCAAACGGTAAATCTGCCCGTACTCCCTTGCGCGTACCGCCGCCTTGCCCATACCGCCCTGCGCCTGAAACCTCCGCTCGTAAACCGCCAGTTTCTCCTGCACCTTATTTTTTATCAGGAACGCATAGAGGGCGCGGATTTTCTCCCCTGCGGTTCCGGCTTCCTTTCCCCCCTTACTCCCCGTAAGCTCCAAAAGCGGCGCCAGTTCTTCCAAAAAAGCGGCGCGCACTGCGTTCAGCCTTTCTAACTCTCCCGCTTCCATTTCCGGCGGTTTGGCGGTAAAGATCCGTTCCCAGCGCATCCGCCCTTTGATGCCGTATGCCAGTACGTAATTTTCCAAAACGTCCGTATCTTCCCTCTCAAAACCGGTCAGTCCGCTGCGCAGGTAATGGAACACCGAGCGGTAGGAGAAGTTCTCCATGATGATTTTTAACGCGCTGCGGATATATTCGGTAAACGGGTTCAGCAGAATCCCCCTGGTCTGGTCCACAAACACGGGAATCCCGAATTTTTCCGTCTCCGCTTCCACATGCCCCGCATAAGCCGGCAAATCGCCGGTGACTATGGCAAAATCCCGGTAACAGTAATGCTCCTCCTGTACCAACTCCCGCATACGGATGCACACCTGGCGAATTTCCTCCTCCGGCGAAGACACTTCCACCAGATGGATGGCATTTTTGTTTTCTCCTTCATAAGCCTTTGCCGGATAGCGGAACAGGTATCTTTCCAAATGCTGCATTTCCCCGTTTCCGGCAAAACGCGGCAGCACGTCCTGCCGTCCGGCGAACACGTCTTTCCCCCGGGGCACCCCTGCCTCTTTCGCCAGCCGCTCCAAATCCCGCACCGTCTTCTTGCTTAAATAAAATAATTTCTGCTCCCCGTCCGGTACGTAGGGGTTCGTTTCCCCGCTGTCCGTCACCGCCGTCACGATGACCTCTTTAGACAGCTCCATCATACTCTGGATCAGGCGGTTCTGGATGGGGGTAAAGCCCGTAAACCCGTCAAAAGCAGCCACACTGTTGCGGATAAGTTTTGATTTGGGCAGCAGGCGGCAGAGCAGGTCCAGCGTTTCTTCCGTAGTTATGTACTTTTCGTTTATGAACCGCAAAAAATGCCGGTACAGCACGCCCAAATCCTTTAATTTGTGGTAAAGCGCCCCCCTCTTTTTGGCATACTCCGTCAATTCTTCCAGTTCCTTTACGCCGATACCGTACTGCATGAATTCCGAAATGGCAGACTTGACTTCATGGATGTAACCGATTTTCCCAAGGTTACTGCCGATGACGGGCATTTCCTCCCCGATGCTTTCCGCCACCCTGCGCAGCACCAGGCTTTTTCCCGTATCGTCCAGTACCGTCCGCGCACAGCCTCCCACTTCCTCCAAAATCCGGTGTGACAGCCTTCCGAAACTCAAAACGTCAATATTCATAATTCCCTTTTTCGGGTGCGCCTTCACCAAATCCATCTGTGTCTGCATCGTAAACTGGTCCGGCACAATAACCAGAAAATCCGTCCCGGGCTCGGCAATTGCACGGTCCACGATTTCCCTGTGGAGCTGCGTACTCTTGCCGGAACCGGAAGCGCCGAAATAAAATCTCAGTTCCATGAGTATCCTTTCCCTTTGACTCTTTTTCCTGTTTCCATCTCTCCACTCTTTCCCATTCGTGCCAAAGTGTGCTTAAAGATTCATTCTAATGTATGGCAAAATTGCTTTCCTGTCCTCCCCATACTCCCACATGCAGGTCACAAAAATTTCCCCATCTCCGCCACCGATTCAAACACCAAATCCGGTCGTACCTCCGAAGCCGCCAAATCCTCCAGCGTTGCTTCCCCGCTTAGCACCAGCGCACTTTTCAGTCCGTTATTTACGCCCGCCGCGATATCCGTATACAGCCTGTCCCCCACCATAACGGTCTTTTCCCGCTGTATCCCGGTTCTTTCCAGCAGGTAATCCACGATATCCCCGTTGGGTTTTCCGATGATACGGTCCGGGTACCGTCCCGTGGAAGCATGGATAAAGGCATGGATGGAACCGGCATCCGGGATAAATCCCGTCTCGGTAGGACAATTATAATCGGGATGGGTGGCAAGATAGGGAAGTCCGGCACGGACAAAATCACACACCCTGCACATCTTCCGGTAATCCAGCGTCGTATCGAATGCCGTCACCACCACGTCCGGGGCATCCTCCGACAGAAGGATTCCTTCCTGTGCAAATTCTTCCCGCAGCAAATCGTTTCCCAATAGAAACACGCGCTTTCCCGCATAATGTTTTTTTAGGTAAAAAATGGCGGCCTGCCCGGAAGTGATGATTTTATCTTTCCCCGCGTCCAGTCCCATACGCTTTAATTTTTCCACGTACACGGCAGGGCTTTTAGAAGAATTATTCGTTAAAAAGACATACTTTTTCCCCGCCGCTTCGATGCGGGAAAGGAATTCCACCGCACCGTCAATCCATTGTTCCCCAAGGTAAACCGTACCGTCCATGTCAAGGGCAAAGCATTCGATGTCCTTTAACACGTCTTCCCGGTCCTCGTTCACGCAAACCCGGTTCTCCGTCCGGACATCCCCGCCCCGGCTTTTCCAAACCATGCGGTTATCCTCAAATTCCTGTTCCAGTTCTCCTTTCCCCTTCATCCATGACAGGTAAGAGCGTATGGTGCTTCCCACCAGTACGTACTGGTTTCCGTCCATGGTCAAACCATAATGGTCAAAAACCGCCTTCAGAATATCTTCGCTTCCCGCAGGCGATGCACAGATGTCCCGCAGCAACGCTTCGATTTCCAATACTTTCTCCCGGTTGCGCCGCACCAAAGGACGGATGTCCCCCGCCGTCTCCCCGTGGGAGGGGATAAAGAGCCTGCCCTCCAGTTTTTCCAGCTTATCCAGGCTTTCCAAAAATGTCTCCACGTCATATAAAAAGGACACATGGTATTTCCGCATAATGTCGTCCACGGTCAGCCCGTCCGCCACAAACCAAATACCGTCCTCCGTGCCGAACGCGGTCATGGCAAAGGAATGTCCGTCAATCCGCAGCATTTTCATGCCTTCCGGCAGCACGTCTTCCGTCAGTTCCTCCGCCCCGCTTGGCTGGGCGCACAGAAATTTATTTTTTAATTCCTGATAAGGAAATCCCCCGTACAGCATGACTGTCTCCAACTGCGTATGCTCCGCAAACACCCGGTCCACCCCCGCACAGTAAACTTTGCACCCGCTCTTTTGCTGCAGGAAACGGTTCCCGCCCACATGATCCGCATGGGAATGGGTATTCAAAATCCGGTCCGGCTTCCAGCCGTTGGCTTCCAAAATCTTCCACACCTTTTTCCCCGCGTCTTTGTCGTTGCCGCTGTCAATCAGGCAGACCCTGTCCCCTTCCATCCGGTAAATCCCGATTTTGGACGGACAGTCAATATAGTATGTGCGGTCGCCTACTTGGATTAATTCGTACATTTGACTCCTTTCCGGATACCAATCCGCGCGTGTTTCCCTGTTATTCCGTATCCGTTACCCTATCATTGTTATCCCTTTTTTCCGTTATAATTTCAGCGCCGCGTCCCGGTACCCGCAGTGCAGCGCTTCGCCGAAATACTGTTTTGCCATTCGGACATCCTTCGTCACGCCAAGACCCTGTTCATATAAGCATCCCAGGCGGTACATGGCAAGCCCAAATCCCTGCTTGGCAGACTCCCCGTAATAATAACGCGCTTTTCCGTAATCCACTGCCGTTCCGTAGCCATACTGGAAGCACATGCCGAGGGAACACCCTGCCGCGGCATTCCCCGACAATTCCACCGCCTTTTGATACCACGCAAACGCTTTGTCCAAATCTTTCTCCACCGCTTTTCCGTGCAGGTAAAAATTACCGATATTGTTCATCGCTCCGGTGGAGCCGTTTCTTGCCGCCATAAGGTAATAATCCAACGCCTTTTTCTCATCCTTCTCCACGACCTTTCCTTCTTCGTACAGGATTCCAAGATGCACCTGCGCCCGGGAATCGTTTCCTTCCCCGGCAAGCCACAAAAGTCTGGAAAATGCTTTCTGTTTTTCTTCCTCCGGAATGGTTTCATTCTCCAATACTTCCACGCAGGATACGGCTTCGCAATGCCTGCGCTTTTGTTCCACGTCCCCCAACAGCGATTGGTAATCTTTCCTGTCTCTCTCCGTCAGTTCCCTTTCCAGCCATCCGTGACAGCTTCGCTCCGCCCGGTCCAGCCATTCCAACGCTTTCCCGTAATCGGTGGCGGTGCCTTTTCCGTTTTCGTATTGGTATGCCAGCAGTACCATGGCTTCCGGATTATCCTGCCCTGCCGCCGATTCAAAAAAGCGTAACGACTCCCCATAATCCACGGGAACGCCGATTCCGTTCATATATGCACGTCCTACTTTTACGGCGGCATCCACGGAACCGAGGGCAGCCGCCTTTTCATAGCAGGCAAAAGCCTTTTGCCCGTTCTTGTCCGTTCCGATTCCATAACGGTACATTTCCCCTGTCATAATCAGCCAATACGGACTGTTTTGTCCGGCGCCTGCAAGGCATACTTTAAATGCCTGCTTACGGATTTTGGCGGCTTCCTTCTCCGTTTTCGCTTCCGTTATAATTTTTTCATAGTAGCCATGCAGGGCTTCCACTGCCTGCAAATTTCCCTTTTTGGCAAGTTTCCATAACATTTTCCCTGTTTTTGCCGGCTGACCGGCTAACATCTCCCGGTATTCCTGTAATGTGGTATCCATATTATCCGCTTTTCCTTTTTATTTTTCTGTATTACGTTTCTTTTTTCAGGTTTTCGGGTTTCGTGTTTTCACACTTCCGTTTTCTGTTCTCTCGTTTTCAAGATTCCTGTTTACGCGTTTTATGTATTCCGCCGCCTTACTTCCAACGCTTTGGCACGCAGTCCGGCTTCCCGTTCATCCCCCGCTTCATCCAGCACAATACCGTGTTCCCGTTTCCTGCCGCTGCTTTCTTCCAATGTAACAAACGTAACAAAACCTGTAACCGCCCCCAAACCCGTCACGGCATCCACGGCTTCCACGGATACCGTCAGGCTTGTTTTCCCCGCATACGCCACGCGGCTCTTAAAAACCGCCACCTTTCCTTTTTCCAGTGGTCTTGTAAATTCCATGTCATGCAGGTTGCGGCACACAATCCCTTCCGCCGTCCCGCATTCGCATGCCGCCGCCGAAAACGCGGCTTCCACCAGCCACGCCGCCGCACGCGCCGCAAACAGAGTGCCGTGATGGTTTAAATCTTCCCCTTTAATCAGGTGGTGTGTTTCGTATTCTTTCATAGTCCTGCTTCCTTATTCCCGTATCTGCATACACGGATGCTTCTCTTTTGCATCCTATCCCATATTCGCTATTATACCCAATCCCTATCCTTTGCACAAGAAATTTCCAACCGTATTATGACTCTTTGCGCCCTTATTTATAAGACATATTTTTCGATTGGAGGCGATTTTATGTTACCTGTTAATTCCGGCGGTCATGCCGCCTATCAAAACTTTGTTATTGAAAATCTCCGTAAAGATTATCCTGTCCCTTCCTCTTTTCCCGCTTCCACCTGGGATATTATTGAACGTTTCTGGACTCTTGGCCTGACTTATACAGATGAACTGCTCCGCAGCAAATATTCCGTCTTCGGCCCTAAACCCAGTGCATCCTGTCAAAAAGAAAAAAGTGGAAAAGCCAACGCAGAAAGGCTCCAAAGCAGAATCTGCCGAAAAAATTTCCGTTGAACAGTTTGCCGGATTATCATGTCAGCAAATGGCTTTGGGATTCCGCCCATGATGCTATGCCTTATTATACCTACTGCCGCAGGAATCATATCCAGCCTTTCATGTCAAAGGCGTTTTCGGGTCTGCATCGGAAAGGTACTTGTATTTCGGGTGCTTTGTGATGTCAAATTTATCCGGAAAGAACGGGCGCACACCGCGCATCTGTAAAATGCACTTGCCCCCGTCCATGACCGCGATTTCATCTTCGGTCATAAGCCGGGTACAAGTTCAGTATTGACAGTGAGGGGAAGTGATATGTCATTCATGGCTGCTTGTGGATAACAAAACGGCGGTAAATCTGTGAAAAGTTTACCGCTGTCTGTTGCAATTATTTAGTTTTGGCATGATAAACCGGAATTTACCATTAAGTTTAAGAAGCCGCTGCTATATAAAACCAAATCATTCCATTTTGTCTTTTTCCGTGATTTTTCTAATGACCCTGCATGGATTACCTACGGCAAGACTATGCGGCGGAATATCTCTTGTCACAACACTGCCAGCTCCAATAACAGCCCCTTCACCGATTGTTACACCTCCACAAACAACCACGTTAGCAGCTAACCAACAATCATTCTCAATGGTAATGGGTTTCGCATATTCAAGATTATATACACTGCCATTTTCTCGCAACCTGCAATTTCGCTCATTAGAGAGCAGTGGGTGCATGGGTGTAGCAAGAGTAACATTTGGACCAATCATCACATTATCTCCAATGTGGACAGAACAAACATCCAAACAAGTAAAATTAAAATTTGCCCCACTATATTTTCCAAAATACGTATTGCAACCGTAATCAAAATAAACAGGTGCCTGCAATAAAGGCATTTCTCGCGTATTCGGAAGCAATTCTTTGAGGATTTCATATTGCTTTTCGCATTCATCCTCGTCAGTCAGATTATAGTGTCTCGCCAGTTTACGTGCTTTCAAGCGTAATTGTTCCAACTCTGAATCAGACGGATCATAAAGTTGTCCTGCAAGCATTTTTTCTTTTTCAGTCATTATTTATACCTCTCTACTAAAAATTCCGATTGTGATTTGATAATTTTCAAGGGCAATATCATCTGTTACATTTTGTTATTAAAATACCCGCTAATTCTTGGAAATACTAAGTTTATCGCAGGTGAGCTTTCCCTTAAAGTCTTCCTTTTGTTATATCTTTCCGCAGAGCATTACAAACCCTGACAAGGGAAAAATGAGGGAAACAAAATCACATAAAACATTATAACACAAAATATATGGAAATTGGTAAACTGAACAAGTTGAAATTAATTTTATCAAAATTCTGATATTTCTCATATTCTCCATGTGCCTTTTCAAGAGCCTGTTTATGTGTAACTCTTCCTTTTGCAGTTAAAATATCCCTTCTTGTCATTTTCAGATAATCATCAATTGTTTTCAGCCAATCTTTCATATACATCGGTTCTTGATTCAGGGCATGTTCGGATCGTAATCAATGCTGGTTGCATATATTTCCAATACTTTTCTCCAAAATACTTTTTCAGAAGATTGAATATCACGGATACGAGCTAACAATTCATCAAAATAGTTTCCGCCTCCAAGATTCTTAAGTCGATCATCATCTAATGCGAATCCATTTTTCATATATTCCTTCAAAATAGAGGTAGCCCATATTCTAAACTGCGTTCCTCTAAGAGATTTTATGAAAGCTGCTTTCTGGCAGATGTGCGTCACAATTTGTGGGAGATTATGATTTTTATCTTTGACCACAATAGCTTCATACTGTAACAGCAACTGAGCTGATCTTTTTGCAGCTTTGCCTACAGCGTCTACAAAGAACTTAATCCAACGAATATACACAGCATCGCGCCCCGCTGCTTGGCCTCCTGTTCGTATTGTCCGAGGTGCCTTTGATTTCGACAGAAAAACAGGTTGAATTGTTACAAAGATTGGACATTTCAAAATATTTTGTCAAGGGATAGCAAAAAATCAGTGGAGCAGCTAATGAACCGCTCCACTGATTTTCCCAAACGTCCAATTTACTTTTGTGTTTTCTTCCACTTTGCATATTCATCCGCAGTGGCATTTGTTTTCCTTTTATGAGGAGCTATAAACAGTAACGATCATTTCGAATCTTTCATCGACAAAATACAGGAAATATGTTATGCTTATGGCTGCATAAGAAAAATGAAAAACAATGAAGGGCGGTGAGCCTGTGGCTAAAAAGAACAAATATCAGTTTAATAGTAAGATTCATATATATCGAGCCACAAAAAGGATGACGCAACAAGAGCTTGCCGATTTGGTGGGTGTATCTAGGCAGACAATTATGCAGCTTGAACGAAATCGTTATAATCCCTCTATGCTGCTTGCATACAGTATAGCAAAAGTGTTTGGAGTTACGATTGAAGATTTATTTGACTTTGAGGAGGAATGTTAAATGATTGAATGGTTGACTCATTTATTTGACAACAGAACCTTTATGCGAATAAATGCGGTTTTTGGTTTCCTGTTTTTGGGTTTTTTCCTATTCTTCTATTTTTCGAAAGAGGGAAGAGATGAAAGAGGACGAGGGCTGGTCGCTACGGCTTCGCTGATTTCTTATGTCGTGTTGTTTTTCCTCTTGAATATTTTCGCATATTTAGTGCCGTGGGCTATGGATAACATCGTTCGGTTATCAAATGGGATACAGACGGTTTATAGCCTGTTTCTTTTAACGACTGATATTGCATTACTGATTTTAAGGAAAATCAGATAACGTACACTTCACAGCGATATAGGAGGATATATCATAATGAACACTGATGCTTAAAAAGGGCGGCGGCATTTTGGCTGCAGCCCTTTTGATTCCCCATCGGCAAGGACAGGCGAAGCTGTCAACAGCAGCCCGCAGCGGCGTTCATGTTGCTAACTGACTGCCTCGGCCGGCTTTGCTGATTGTGGTAAATTCTGCAAATAAGAAAACGTGTTGTCCAGGTTTTGCCTGTGCCAATTGATTGACTTCCAGCTCTCAGTAGCTGCGAATCCTCCAACATTCAGAAAAGTGTTTCCTGTTGCAACTGTTCCAGAGGTACGAAATTCACTCCATTCTTTTTTATGCACTGAGAGGCGTATGGTGTCCGTATCTGTTGTGAAGGAGACTTCATAATTCAATGTTTTTTCGACCTCGGTAATCTTTACAGACCGGAGTGTATCATAAGGGATTTGCAATGCAATTTCTTTCTTCGGAAACACACCTGCAAAAAAGATTGTTTGAAGGGGCAGAAATACAATTTCTTTTTCACACAGATGCATGATGTAATATTCCAAAGTAAAAAAATTGGATAACTTGCTGCCTAAAGAATCGTCGGGTGCATACTTTACAACGATACATGCATGTTCTTTGGGTTCAAACCCTAATTCTTTAATGATTTTGCTGACATTTTTTTCGCTTGCCATTGATATATAGCTCCTTTCATATTTTGACAAACTTTCTTATCTCCCATATTATAAACTATTCCATTCTAAATGTAAAGTATTTATTACTATTCGATGCAAAAACATTACTGAATGATAACTATTGATAACCACATTCTTCATTTTATATCCTTTTTGCTGCATTTCAGAGCTTATTTTTTCAAAGTCATTTTTACGTTTCAATTCTTTTTCTGTTAATTTTCTTTTATCGTCAGCCATAGATAATTCCTCCATATTTTATACGCTTATTCCATTGTCCGCATTTGTTCAATCAGAGATTGCTTTTTCAGATTTCCAGTTGTGTAAGAAATCAAGGTAAACTGCACAATCAGCAGGATTGCTAAATATATCAATACGATCAGCCACGGAAATGAATAATAAAAGTATGGATTCATCGTTTTCACAACTACCTGTACGGATAGGAAGCCCAATCCACTTCCCAAAACCACTGTTACAAGCGTAGCAAAAACTGAATAAATCAACCCCTCATAACACAGCATTTTGATAAGTTGCTTTTTACTCAAACCAATCGCCTGTAACATTCCAATTTCCTGCCTGCGGGACAGAAAGTTTGTGATTGTCGTATTGACAAGGTTGATTAAAGAAAAGCACACAACAATAACAGCCACGATCAACAATACCCCGAAAGAAAGTTGTTGAAGTCCGCTATAATAAGTGATACTTTCTTTTATGGTTTCCATAACCAAATCGCTATTTCCGTCTATCAGTTGATTTAATGCAGCTTCAACCATATCAAATTTTTCCATATCGGTAATTACGGAAATCGTACCTGTGCAATCTATCCCGGTCGCTTCATTCATAAGCTGCTCTGGAAGCGCAAAGCACTTTGAGAAGCCGGAGTAAGAATATTCGTTTACAATGCCCATGACTGTATAGGTCTTTGTGCGAATTTGCCCGGATTCGGTTTTATAGTCCACTTCGACGGTATCACCCAACGAAGCCTCAATATCATAGAGATCGGCACGCTCTTGAAGCAAGACAATTCCATTGCCTGCCACCAGTTCATCATAATCAATCGTTCCCGCAATTCGCTCTTTCTCCAAATTCTGCTGCTCATCTCGGCAAAATCCCTGAATCCATTTTCCAGAATTGCCATTTACACAATATTCTGCATCCGTGTAATACCAGCGTTTGATTCCTGTAACGCCATCAATAGATTCTACTGCATTTACAAAATCGGCATTTAGAAAGTTCTTTTGCTGTAATCCAGACAAAGAAATACCGGCAGTGTCCCACGATTGATTTGCGTTGAGCTGGATGTTAAATTCACCGACAGGGAAAGCCCTGCCTCTTGCTTCTGCAACGCCATCATAGGAAACTAACATTGTCGAAATCAATACAACCAATACTCCGCCGAGTGAAAGAGAAAGTATTGTTAAAGTGGACTTTGCCTTTTGTCTGGACAGATTCATTTTAGCAAGTGAAGCAGGCGTTATTTTACGGTGCAACACGGAACTTTCTTTCATTTTCCCGTGATAATCGGAATATCGCAATGCTTCCAGCGGAGATACTGCCGCAGCTCTTTTTACAGGAGTATGAATAGCAATCATCACAATAATAAATGCAAAAAGGCCAACCCCGACCGTCACACATAAAGCAGTCAGCCAGTACCAACCGGCAGGAACCAGAAAATACCCAATCACATTTCCAATAACCAGACCAATCGGGATAGCAATGGCAGCAAGTAATTTTCCCTCGCGGTAAACCATCTTTTTGATCTGTCGTTTTGTTGTTCCGATTGTGCGAAGCTGTCCATAGTTACGGATACTGCTTGCTACTGAAATATAAAAAATCGAATAGATCACAATGCCGGAACCAATGAAAGTTATAAAACCGATCAAGAAGTAGAACAGCATATCACTTCCACGATTTTCGTCCTTTAAGTTGAAATAAGTGGAACGGACAATCACATTATCATCGGAAATTTCTAATTGCTGTGCCAGAGTATTTGCATAGTTGGCGGCTTCTTCCTCGCTCATATTTTGAGCGCCTTTCAGCCCAATGTAATAATCAATCATGCCCTCGTCGCCATACTGCTGTCTTACTAATTCTTTCGATATAATGGCTGTATAGCGTCCAATATCGCCGGTTTTCACATTTAAGATTCCCGTCAATTTGAAATCATGGGTAGTGCCGTCAGAAAAGGGGATTTGAATTGTCTGTCCCAATTCATTTGAATAGCCCAAACTATCCAAAAAGGATTCCTGTACTACAATTTCATCCTCCGAAGCTGGTAAATCTCCCGAATAGGGCATACTTTGGGATGTTAGCATATCTGCATTTGCATAAGTAAAATTCACGGTTGAATGGTTTACCTGTTCAGAAAATGCGTTAAAAAATTCCCCAACCCACGCAATTTCTTCTTGCTTGTATAGTTCCTGTCCCTGTTGTTCAGAAATCGCATGATACATAATCTGCGCTGTTTTTTGGTTGCGGTTCTGCGTTTCCTGCATAACCCCAAAGCCATAGAGGACAATAGCAGA
>ERZ779637.358-NODE-358-length-31937-cov-8.700144_pt1 | contig 31937 bp, 21 predicted proteins | sample MGYA00514196_ERZ779637 | MGnify/ENA primary metagenome ERZ779637 (study PRJEB29562, sample SAMEA4376700) | mouse gut metagenome | isolation source: Cecum | study: EMG produced TPA metagenomics assembly of the A DSS colitis mouse model was used to assess the...
GTTTATTTTGTCGTACTCTTGTCGTACCATACTGTCTTTAAGTCCGCAAACCCTTGATTTTACTGGTCTTTTCCGCCAAGCGTTTTCATCGTCGGGAAAAGCAAAACATCCCTAATCGCCGGCGAGTCCGTCAAAAGCATCACCAGTCTGTCAATCCCATACCCGATTCCACCGGTAGGCGGCATTCCGATTTCCAGCGCATTCAGGAAATCCTCATCCGTATGGTTCGCCTCCTCATCACCGGCTGCAAACGCTTCCTCCTGCGCCGCAAAGCGTGCGCGCTGGTCAATCGGGTCGTTTAACTCCGAGTATGCGTTGCACATCTCACGGCAGGTAATGAACAACTCAAAACGCTCCACATAATCCGGTTTGTCCGACTTACGCTTCGTTAATGGCGATATCTCCACCGGATGGTCCATGACAAACGTCGGCTGTACCAAATGCACCTCCACGAACTCCTCGAAAAATAAATTCAGGATATCCCCCTTCGTATGGCGGGCTTCATAATGCACTCCTTTTTCGTCCGCTACCGCCTTTGCTTCTTCCGTGTCCTGAATCCGGTCAAAGTCCACACCTGCATATTCCTTTACGGCATCCACCATGGTAATACGCTTAAACGGACTGCCTAAGTCGATTTCCACTCCACCGTAGGAAACCGTTGTGGTGCCGCACACTTCCTGTGCTACATGACGGAACATATTTTCCGTCAAATCCATCATCCCGTTATAATCGGTATACGCCTGATACAGTTCCATCAGCGTAAACTCCGGGTTATGTCTCGTATCCAGCCCTTCGTTGCGGAATACGCGCCCGATTTCATACACACGTTCCATCCCGCCCACAATCAGTCTCTTTAAATACAACTCCAGGGAAATGCGCAGCTTTACGTCCTCGTCCAAAGCATTGTAATGGGTTTCAAAGGGTCTTGCCGCAGCACCGCCTGCATTGGATACCAACATGGGTGTCTCCACTTCAAGGAAACCCAAACCGTCCAAATAGCGGCGGATGGAGCTGATAATCCGTGAACGCTTCACGAACGTGGTCTTCACTTCTTCGTTCATGATCAGGTCCGTATATCTTTGACGGTAACGGATATCCGTATTCACAAGTCCGTGGTATTTCTCCGGCAGAATCTGCAGACTCTTGGAAAGCAGCGTCACCTCCATGGCATGGATGGAAATTTCCCCTGTCTTTGTCTTAAATACCTCGCCTTTCATACCCACGATATCCCCGACATCATATTTCTTGAAATCCGCATAGGATTCCTCCCCGATGTTGTCCCTTGCCACATAGGACTGGATGTTGCCTTCAATATCCTGTACGTTGCAAAAGGATGCTTTCCCCATCACGCGCTTGGACATGATGCGTCCGGCAACGGATACCGTGCTGCCCTCCAAAGCGTCAAAATTGTCCTTGATTTCCACGCTGTGGTGCGTCACATCAAATTTGGTAATCCGGAAAGGGTCTTTTCCGTTTTCCTGCAGTGCGGCCAGTTTCTCCCTTCTGACCTTTAACAACTGATGAATATCCTGCTCTTTTACCGCTTGTGAATTTTGTGTTTCTCCCACCGTTGACACTCCTTTTTCTCCTATATTTGTATGCAGGCAGCTTGTATATTAATTGCTGGAACGCTGGATTTCCAATACCTTATACTGCAATACGCCCACCTGTGTCTCCACGTCCACCATATCGCCGATTTTTGCACCAATCAAGGCTTTCCCCACCGGCGACTCATTGGAAATCTTTCCTTTCAGGCTGTTCGCTTCGGTGGAACCGACAATCTTATATTCCAGTTCCTCATTGTACTCCATGTCCAAAATCTTTACCTTACAGCCAATGTTGATTTTGTCCAAATCCACTTCATCCTCAACAACGACTTCCGCGTTCTTTAAAATTTTCTCCAGCTCCTCGATTCGCGCCTCGATGTCCCGCTGTTCGTCTTTTGCCGCATCGTATTCCGCATTCTCAGACAGGTCGCCCTGCTCCCTGGCTTCCTTAATCTTCTGCGCTACTTCCTGCCTTTTTACCACTTTCAGCTCGTGAAGCTCATCCTCATACTTTTTCAATCCCTCATAAGTCAAAATATTCTTCTTTTCTTCCATGGAATATTCCCGCTCCTTTCACAGACCCGTATTTTATGTTTTCCATCCCGCATCCCCTGCCCGATAGGCACCCTGCGGAACCTGTTACCCTTTTATTTTCGTTCTTGTTTTAACTTTCATTTTATTCCACTAGACCAATTAACTGTACTATTGTACCCATTTTTCGCAATAGTGTCAAGAAATTTTACAACAGATAAATATTTCACGTCCCTGCGGAATTTCCCGAGCAGTTTTTCCTTTTCCGCCACCGACCAGAAATCCACATACACTGCCCCGGCAGGGCAGGCGGACCACGGAATCCGGTAATTCCTTTCAATGTCCAATATCACGGTCTTCCCGTCCCTGCCCGCACTTTTGTCAAGCGAGGCGGTACATGCCATGGGAATCCCGAATTCCCCGTAAATATATTCCCCGAATTCCCCGTATGCCTGCGGGTTCCCCGAAATCACACGCACATGATTGATTCTCGGAAGATACGGCTCCAAAAGCTCCCGCAAAAGATCCTGCTCCCCTTCCCAGCCGATGCAGCAGACGTATTCCATGCAGGGTACCTGCCGCAGCAGCACATCAAGCAGGAGGAAAGGCGGAAACACCGGTTCCCGGATTCCGATTATTCCCGCCAGCTCCGGCTGCAAATAATATTCCGCACACGCTGCCCTGTGAATCAGGCCGTTCAGGCTTTCCGTCAGCCGTTCTTCCCCCCAGGCGCGCTTTCCCACATAATATTCCGGCACCGGACAACATAACAGCTTCCCCGTCTCCCCCATGCCGATTTCCGAAAGCGGAAGCGCCATCCTGCTCCACCAGTGGGCTTTCGCGCTCTCCCCTTCCTTTAAGCTAAAATACAACATCCTTATGTTTTCCGTTCCGCTTCCGAATCCGGATTTTCTCCTGGCTTTCTTTTCGTTTTCTTCCATTTCCATATGCCATGCCCGCTCCGCTTGCTTTCACAGTAATCAGCATATGAAAATACTCCTGCAACTATTCCTCCCTTTTATTCCCGCGGGCAACGGGGTTGTTGACTGCCCCCTTCTTACACACCCCTTAAACCGTCCGGGAAAATGCCTCCGCAATGGCCTCTTTCAAATCTTCCATACTTTCCATTTCATTCATCCGCCCACGCATTTTTGCCGAATGGGGATAACCGGCGGTGTACCAGGACACATGCTTACGCATTTCCCGTATGCCCGTATATTCCCCTTTATACTCTAACAAAAGGGCGGCATGGCGCAGCACCGTTTCCCGCACTTCTTCCGCGGAAGGGCGCTCCGGCAGAATACCGCCAGCCAGATATGCCTTGATTTCCCGGAAAATCCATGGGTTTCCCCTTGCCGCACGCCCTACCATTACGCCGTCGCAGCCCGTTTCCTCCATCATGCGGCGGGCGGATTCCCCGTCCGTCACATCACCGTTCCCAATGACCGGAATCTTAACCGCCCGCTTGACTCTGGCAATGATCTCCCAGTCCGCATTGCCCGCATAAAACTGCTCCCTCGTCCTGCCGTGTACCGCTACCGCGGCAGCCCCCGCACACTCCGCGGCCTTTGCAATTTCCACCGCGTTCACATGCCCGTCGTCAAAACCCTTACGTATTTTCACCGTGACCGGTTTACAGATCGCCTTCACCGTCTTTTCCACGATTTCCCCTGCCAACGCAGGATTCTTCATCAGCGCGGAGCCTTCCCCGTTATTCACAACCTTCGGTACCGGACAGCCCATGTTAATGTCCAACAGGTCAAATGTCCTTCCTTCCTCCTCCAGCCTTTTTGCCATTCCGCTGATAATGTCGGGGTCGGAGCCAAAAAGCTGCAGGGACACCGGATGCTCCTTGGGGTGGATGGTAAGCAGGGATTCCGTATTCCTGTTATGGTACATAACCGCCTTCGCGCTGACCATTTCCATGCACATAAGCCCTGCCCCCTGTTCCGCACACAATAGTCGGAAAGGCAGGTCGGTCACGCCTGCCATGGGAGCCAGCACCACATTGTTGGGGAGCTTCACTCCCCCGATATCCAATTGCCGTAAATACTGTTCTGCCATACCCTACTTCCTGTTTTTCCCATAAATAATCCGGAGACCGTCCAGCGTCAGCGTACTGTTATACGTCTGGATGCTTTCCGTTTCCTCCGAAATCAGCCTTCCAAGTCCCCCTGTCGCCACTACTTTTAAATCCTTATAGCCGCTCTCTTTCTTTACCTGGCTGACAATATACTCTGTCTGCCCGATTTGTCCGTAAACAAGTCCTGCCTGCATACTGGAAACCGTCTCCTGCGCCAAAATGGATTTCGGTTTCTTAATCTCCACTTCCGGCAGCCGTGCCGTCTCCCCCCACAGCGCCTTCGCGGAAATGCGGATACCCGGCGCGGTAATGCCCGCCGCAAAACAGCCGTCCTCCGTCACCAAATCATAGGTAGTCGCCGTCCCAAAATCAATTACCAAAACCGGACCGCCGTACCGTTCATAGGCAGCCACCGCATCCACGATACGGTCCGAACCGATCTGTCTTGGGTTCTCCGTGGTAATCTTAAGCCCCGTCTTCACCCCCGGACCCACAATGACCGGCGGCGTATCCAAATACCTGGTCACGGCGCCCGTCAGCGCATGCATCACGTTCGGCACGACGCTGGCAATAATCGTTCCCTCCAAATCCTCCTTAGACACACCGTTCATGCGCAGCAATTCCGTAATGCTGATTCCGTACTCATCCGAAGTCCTCGGCTGTTTGGTCGTCAGCCGGAACGTGGTCACCAGTTCCTGCCCACGGTACACCCCGAACGTCATATTCGTATTCCCAACATCAATTACCAGTAACATCTGTCCCATACCTGTTTTCCACCTTTTTCCATCCCTGTGTCCCTGCATTATGCTTTTGCAAACCAGCCCGCCTACGTCTACACGTCCATCTGTTCATGCAGGACGAACACACGGTAATAAAGCTGCAGCGCTTCAAACAATTCCTGCCGGTTCCGGCGCACCTCACGCACCATCAAACCGCTGCTGATTTCATCGTAAAGGAAATCATCCGGGGCAAAATCCGTCTCCATGACGATGCTCCCGTCCTTTTCAAATACGATGGTAAAAATCCCCCCCACTTCTTCCGTAAAAAGCACACAGATAATATGCAGCTCGTCCTTGATGGAAGGGGGAATGCCGTCAAATTTCCGGTTAAAATAATATTTCTTCTCATAGGCGTTGGCCCCGCAGAGTACCGTGCGCCCGCCTTCTTCCTTTTCCCCGAATGTATTACACATAACCGTACAACCCCCTTACCGACACCTCGCCCGCATATACTTCCACGGTCCGTCCGGCAGAATTTTCCACCAATAGCTCCCCCGAAGCATTGATTCCCTTTGCCACGCCTTCCCATTCGCCTTTCGGGTCCAGTACCCGCACCTGCCGGTTCCGGTTGACCAAATGGGCATTGTATTCTTCCAGCATGGAATCCATGCCCAAATCCGCCGCATATTTCCCGTAATATTCCTCAAACCTCTCAAGCACTGCCTGCAAAAGCTCCGCCCGCGCCGTCTTCTTCCCGCTTTCGAGGAAAAGGGAAGTCGCCGATTCCCTTATTTCTTCCGGTATGGAGTCCATATTGACATTAATTCCCACGCCGGTCACGACATGCTGGATATAATCGGTTTCCACAGTCATCTCTGTCAGGATGCCGCAGATTTTCTTCCCGTTCACCACCACGTCATTGGGCCATTTGATGCCTGCCTCCACGCCGCACTTATCCTCCACGGCAAGCGCCACGGCAAGCGCCATGACAAGCGTTAATCCTGCTGCCTTATCCGGCGCAAATTCCGGCCGCAGCAGAATCGTAAAATAAATATCCCTTCCGGCAGGGGACTCCCAGGTGCGCCCCCGTCTCCCCCTCCCGGCAGTCTGCATGTCGGCAGCCACCACCGTGCCGTGGGAAGCGCCTTCTTCCCCCAAACGCTTCGCATCCGTATTGGTGGAGCCGGTTTCCCCGTAAAAATACAATTCCCTGCCCGCCCAGCGGTTGCGGATACGGCTCTTTAACTCGCTGGTAGAGAACACGTCCGGGTTCTCCGTCATCCGGTAGCCCTTATTCTGCACCGCCTCTATAATATACCCTTCTTCCTTCAACTGCTTCATCACTTTCCATACCGCCGTCCTTGATACGCCGAAACGGTTGCAAAGCTCCTGACCGGATATATAGTCGCCGCTTTCCCGCAAAAGGGTCAATATTTCCGTTTTCATTGCCATCCCCTTATTCCTCCGGCACCCCCAGGGTAGCCGCCATTACTGCCTTTATGGTATGCATACGGTTTTCCGCTTCCTCAAACACGATAGATGCCTTCGACTCAAAGACCTCATCCGTAACCTCCATTTCGGTAATCCCGAACTTCTCTCCCATTTCCTTTCCGATTTTGGTTTTCAAATCATGGAAGGCAGGGAGACAGTGCATGAATACCGCATCTGCTTTCGCGTTCGCCATTGCCGCCCCGTTCACCTGATAGGGCGAAAGATCTCGGATACGCTCCGTCCATACCTCGTCTGGTTCTCCCATTGACACCCATACATCCGTGTAAACCACGTCTGCATCCTTCGTCCCTTCCTTTACATCCTCCGTCAGCAGGATGGAACCGCCCGTCTGTTCCGCAATTTTCTTACACTCCTCCACCAATTGTTTTTCAGGGAAATATTTTCCGGACGTACACGCCGCAAAATGCATTCCCATTTTCGCACATGCCACCATCAGGGAATTACCCATATTATAACGGGCATCGCCCATATACGTCAGCTTCACCCCTTCCAGCCTGCCGAAATGCTCCTTTATGGTGAGCAGGTCCGCCAGCATCTGAGTGGGATGGAATTCATTGGTCAGCCCGTTCCAAACCGGAACCGGCGCATATTTTGCCAGCTCGTCCACGATTTCCTGCCCGAACCCGCGGTACTCAATGCCTTCAAACATTCCTCCCAGCACCCTTGCCGTATCCGCAATGCTCTCCTTCTTGCCAATTTGGGAACCCGACGGGTCGAGATATGTCGTCCCCATTCCCAAATCATGTGCCGCCACTTCAAACGCACACCGTGTCCTCGTGCTTGTTTTTTCAAAAATCAGCGCCACGTTCTTGCCCCGGTGCCACGGAGTAAGAATTCCCTTTTTCTTCTTCGCCTTCAAATCTGCTGCCAAATCCAGCAAATACTTAATTTCTTCCGGCGTAAAATCCAACAGCTTCAAAAAATCCCGTCCTTTTAAATCCATACTTCTTCTCCTCCTGTCCCTCTTTCCTTTTAATCCGGTATTCCTGCCACAATATACCGCCATTCCAATATTCCGCATCTGCCCGGATGATACGGGAAAATCCGGCAGCGGAAAATATTTCCACCTGCCGGAATCCATCATCTTTTCTATTCCCGCCAGCAACGGGCCAAGCAGCCGCACTTGTGCGGATATTTGGCGGCTGCCGCAAGAATCCGTCCCCCGCTGCTTACAGCGCCGGAAGTTTCATACCCCGCTGCCCGCAGCGTGGATGTTGACTTTCCAAACATGCCCTAACATGCGGCATCTTTCGTCACAATTTCCTTTAGCGATGCCGCCAGACCTGCCACTCCCTGTATCTCGGAAGGAATAATAATCTTCGTAGCCTTGCCGTCTGCCGCTTTCTCAAACGCCTCCAGGCTCTTAAGGGTAAGCACCGCCTGGTCTGCCCCCGCTTCGCGGATCATACGGATACCGTCTGCCGTCGCCTGCTGCACCTTAAGGATGGCTTCCGCCTCACCTTCCGCCTCACGGATCATCTTTTCTTTCTCTGCTTCCGCGCGCAGGATGGCGGAGCGTTTCTCTGCCTCCGCTTCCAAAATCGCCGATTCCTTCTTACCTTCCGCCACAAGCACCGTGGATTTCTTCTCACCTTCCGCACGCAGGATGGCTTCACGTCTTTCGCGCTCCGCTTTCATCTGCTTCTCCATGGCATCCTGAATCGCCGCCGGGGGAATAATGTTCTTAAGCTCCACGCGGTTCACTTTGATTCCCCAGGGATCCGTGGCAATGTCCAAAGACGCCCTCATTTTCGTATTGATGACTTCCCTTGAAGTCAGCGTCTGGTCCAGCTCCATTTCACCAATGATGTTCCTTAAGGTAGTCGCCGTCAGGTTCTCAATTGCCATAATCGGGTTTTCCACCCCGTATGCAAACAGCTTCGGGTCCGTAATCTGGAAAAACACCACCGTATCAATACGCATCGTAACGTTATCCTTCGTAATCACCGGCTGGGGTGCGAAATCTACCACCTGCTCTTTCAGGTTCACCTTTTTCGCCACCTTATCCAAAAGGGGCATCTTGATGTGAAGCCCTACCGACCACGTGCCCTGATACGCGCCCAAACGTTCCACCACATAAGCATGTGCCTGCGGTACAACCTTAATGCAGGAAGCCAAAACCAGGATTATAAGTATACCAATTACCAATATCGCCCATCCCATATTATTTCTCCTCTTTTCTTTCCTTTACAATGAGTTTCACTCCGTTAATGGCAACAATGTCCACCACGCTGCCCACCGCAAGCTGCATACCGCTGTCCGCGGAACGTGCCGTCCACTCCATACCGCCTACCGTCACCTGACCGATTCCCTGCAGATTGTCAATTTCGCTGATAACGATTGCCTGTCTGCCCACAAGGCTTTCCGCATTCGTCCGGATTCTGTCCTTGTTAAAATATTTCACCGCCACCGGTCTGGTAAAGTAAAGCAACACGAGCGATACCGTCAAAAACAGTACCACCTGTACTGCAAACGGAGCCCCGAATCCCGCGGCTATTACCGCTACCAACGCCCCTCCGGCAAACCATATGGTCGTAAGCCCCATGCTCACAATCTCCGCCACAATCAATACCACTAAAGCGACGAGCCACAAAATCATTTCATCCATTCCCAAGCCCCCTTCCGCGCCCAGTCTTTTGTGTTCACTTTATCTTACTACATTTTATGCGTTTGTTCAATATATTCCTCACATTATCCAAAATGTCCCGTACAGCAAAAAACAGGAGCAAAACCCCTGCCCGGTTTGACCCTGCCGCCCCTTGCTTCCCCTGCCGGGAAAACAAGGGGCGCCGGGATAAACCGGACAGAGGATTCCGCTCCTGTCTTTTGCGTCCGCCTACCAGAAAACATGGTCTCCGATTACAAGTCCCTCATGTCCCCCCGCACGCCTGAAATGGGTCGCACCGCCGATGTTGGTGGCACCGTTTAACGCTTCCTGTGCCGCCGTAAAACAACTGTCCGGAACATTGCCGCCATAAGCCCTTGCAAGTCTGCCGTTATACGCGGGCGTAAACTGCCCGGAAGCATAAATGACACCGGAAATGGAGTTCGGGTAAGCCCCGCTCCTGACACGGTTCATGACCGCCGCGCCTACCGCAAGCTGTCCTTCGTAGCCCTGGTTGCCGGCTTCACAGTAAATCAGTGCCGCCAAAAGCCTCGTTTCGTCCGCCCCGGCAACAACCGCTCCCTGGTTCGCCGTCAGTTTCGCCTTCGCCCTGGCTTCTGCCTCTGCTTTTTCCCGCGCCAAAATGGCTTCCATCGTCTCCCCCGCATCAATGTGGAAATCCATATCCACATATTCCGCAGAAACATAACCGATTTCATCCTCATAATCCACACTAATCCATTCATCGTTTACGACTTCCACCACATCCAGCTCATCGTCCTGCGCAATATATGCAAAGATACCAGACTCCGTGTTCGGCTCCTTACGCACCCGCAGGGCATCCGTCTCAATCGTTACGATCATATTGCCTACTTCTTCCGCAAGATTCTCCGCTTCTTCGTCAAACAAAAGATAGTCATCCTTTGCCCAGCCAATCAAATCGCCGGATTTAATTTTCGTCCATCCGTCCTTCCGCTCCAAAATCCTGCCGCCGCAGTCCTTATAAAGCAGCCCCACCTTCTCCGATTCCTCACTTGCTTCCGCACGCACATTCAGTGCATCCTGCACGTCCGCCATTACAAGGTCCGATTCCTTTTTTTCCGAGGATTTTTTATCCACACCCGCGTTTCCTTTGCCGAGGGGACCTGCCCCCGTCATGCCCCACGCGTATTCCCCGCCCTGCGCATCCGGCGCAAGGGTCGTCGTCACGCCAACATTGAGCGTATCCAAATACTCTTTGCTGCTGGCGGCGCTGCCGCTGCCTTCCGCACTTTTGCCGCCCGTCACGGTCACACCCACGTTCAGTGTATCGAGACATTCCCTGCTGCTTGACGTTTTATCATTGGCCACAGCCGTCATACTCACAGCTATCACCAGTACCAGTCCCAAAACAAGACAAGACAGCTTATGAAACAAACTTCTGTTTCCTGACATATCCTTTCCCTCCAAGTTGATACCCTGTGCCTGCGCTTATGCGCCTGCGGGGGGTATTTGCTTTTCTGTTATATTATGTAATTGTTACAAAATTGTTAATTTTATTACACAGACATAATATCAAATGAAACAGCTATTGTCAAGTTTATGCCAAGTTGTCCAAGTTTATACCATTTTTAGTAATTATTACATAACTGCCACTCCCTATCCGGCGGACTTATTTCTGTCGTTTATAACAGGCGCGACTTCTCCACACACGCTTCCAGCGCTTCCATCACCGCCGCACGCATCCCGTTCCGCTCCAGGGCTTTCACACCCTCGATGGTTGTTCCGCCCGGCGAGCAGACCATGTCCTTCAGTTCCCCCGGATGCAGTCCCGTCTCCAAAACCATTTTCGCACTTCCAAGCACCGCCTGCGCGGCAAACCCATACGCCTGCTTCCTCGGCATCCCCGCCTGCACCGCACCGTCTGCCATGGCTTCGATAAACATAAAAACAAATGCAGGAGAGCTGCCTCCCACCGCGCCCGCGGCATCCATCAGACGTTCCGGGATGGCATATGCCTTCCCGAAACTCCCCACCATCTTCATGCAGAATTCCACATCCCTGTCTGCAGCCAGTCCGTTCCCGCACACCGCCGTACATCCTTCCCCCACAAGCGCCGGGGTGTTTGGCATACATCGTACCAGTTTTACCGGCCTGCCGAACTCCGTTTCCATCCATTTCATCGTTTTTCCTGCCGCAATGCTGATTACCAGTCGGTTTCCGTCCGCTGCATCCTTGATTTCCCCGATGACTTCCGCCAGAAAAACGGGTTTCACGGCAAGCACAAGCACCTCCGCTTCCTCAGCCACCTGCCGGTTATCCGCCACCGTCACGATTCCGTATTCTTCCTCCATCCGTTTACGCGTAGCCTCCGTCTTCGCTGAACCGATGATTTCCCCTGCCGTCACAATTCCCTGTTTCAGCATTCCTCCAATCATTGCCTTCGCCATATTCCCAAGTCCGATAAAACCTATCTTCATATTTTCTTCCCGTCCCTTTCCTCATTCCTTTTTCCGATTCCTTATTTCACATTCCCCGTTCCACTCCATATTCCGTTGTTTCTTCCACTTCCGTTTGAAAACTGCCTTCCTCCCCGTCTCCGCTGCCCTTCCGCCGCATAAAGCAGCAGTGCCGATGCCACCGCCGCATTCAGGGACTCTAAACGGCCCCCCATCGGAATACGGATATAGGTATCCGCCAGCCCTGCCGTCTCCTCCGTCAGCCCGTTTCCTTCGTTCCCGATTAAAAAAGCGGCAGGCGCACGGTAATCGCACTCGTCATAACATGTCTCCCCCTTCAAATGCGCCGCGTAAATCCCCACCCCCATTTCCTTTAATTGGCGTACCACTGCACGGATATCTTCCGCATACAGAAACGGCACACGGTAAATGGAACCCATGGTTGCCCGTACCGTCTTGGGATTATAAAGATCCACCGTATCCCGGCTCATCAGAATCCCGCTCACTCCCGCCCCTTCCCCGGTCCGCATCACCGTCCCAAGATTTCCGGGGTCCTGCAGGTTCTCCAGCACCAGGAAAAGAGGTTCGGACCCGTTTTCCATCATTTCCTCCAACGTATATGCCGGCTGTCTGACCACGCAAAGGATGCCCTGGGGAGACTGCGTATCCGACATCTTCGCAAACACTTCCCCCGATACCGTTTCATAACCGCAGCGCTTTAACTTATCCGCCAGGATAACCCTTATTTCTTCCGTTTCCCCCTCCGTTTTTTTGAATCCCGGTTCCGGGTTTTCCACCGCTCCCGTGCAGAATTCCTCCCCAAAACCTTCGGACACATAAACTTCCTCCAGCATGGCTTCCGGCGCCTCCATAAACATTTTTACGCCTTCTACCACAAAAACGCCCTCTTTTTTCCGCTCACCCGCCTTTTTATTCAACTGGACAATTCTTTTCACTTTCTGATTCGTTACACTGGTTATCATATTGCCCCTTTCCTTTTTACCTTGCGGCTTCCTCTACCCGGGTCTGTGAATAAAACGAACCGGTGCTTCCACACCGGTTCGTACCATAACACTGTTTCCGTCTGCCAAACAGTTCCAAAATCTCCCTATATGGACAGAGCCTTGCTCACCTCGTACTGGTATTCGGAAATACTCTTTTCCATCGCCAACGCTTCCTCGATATCGAAGTCCTGGAATTCCCCGTGCTGGTAGCCTACCACACGGTTCGTCTTGCCCTCGCAGAGAATATCCGCCGCATACGCCCCCATAATGGATGCATAAAAACGGTCCTTACAGGTAGGATTACCGCCGCGCTGCATGTATCCGAGAATCGTCGCCCTCGTCTCAATACCGGTTGCCGCCTCAATCCTCCTCGCCATGGATGTGGAATGCCCAATCCCTTCCGCATTGATGATGATATGATGCGTCTTGCCCCGTTTCCTGTTGCTGATAATATTATTAATAATATTCTGCTCGTTATAATCATATTTTTCCGGAAGCAGAATGTCCTCCGCCCCGTTGGCAACACCGCACCAAAGCGCGATATATCCCGCATTTCTTCCCATAACCTCAATGATACTGCACCTTTCATGGGAGGAAGACGTATCGCGTACTTTATCAATGGCATCCATCGCCGTATTGATTGCCGTATCAAACCCGATGGTATACTCCGTACAGGTAATGTCCAAATCAATCGTACCGGGAACACCGATGGTATTGATTCCCTTCCTCGAAAGCGCCTGTGCCCCACGGTAAGAACCGTCGCCCCCGATTACCACCAAACCGTCAATGCCGTGTTTCCTGCAGATTTCTACCCCTTTATCCTGCCCTTCCTCCGTCTTAAACTCCGAGCAGCGCGCCGTACCCAGTATGGTACCGCCCCTTTGGATGATATCGGCTACACTCCATTTCTCCAAGTCTATGATTTCCTCATTCAAAAGACCCTGATAGCCCTTCTTAATACCTTTTACTTTGACCCCGTTCGCAATCGCCTTCCTGACCACCGCACGGATTGCCGCATTCATTCCGGGCGCGTCTCCTCCGCTCGTCAACACGCCTATTGTCTTAATTTCCTTTGCCATACCTACACCTCTTTACACCTCGAATACTGGAACAATTCTATTTTACCTTGTTTGCGTATGGTTTTCAATATATTTTTGCCAGATTGGAAAAGTTGGGGGGAGAGGGGACGCACGGACGGAAGGCCTTTGCCGGGCGGCGGCAGCGGGCTTGCCTGTTACGGATTTTCCGTGCACTTATTTCGACGGGTTTTTCTAAACAGAATGGCGCAGGCTGTCATATGCTGCGGGACGCCCTCAAGCGGCATCCGTGCCGCATCGGGCTAAATCGGGCATCCTTGCCCGATTTCCCTTGGTTTCCGCATTCTGTTGAGAAAAACTCCGCCGAAAACGAAGCACGGAAAATCCGTAACAGGCAAGCCCGCTGCCGCCGCCCGGCAAAGACCTTCCGCCCGTGCTGTGTGTACATGTATATGGGTAATAGTGGTATACGGTCTAAAGAAAGAAACCCTTCCGCCTTTACGTCACCTTCACGTTTTCCTCGCCGTAGAGCGCCGTCAGTTTCTCCAACAATTCCTTATCCGCCCTCACATTACGGTTGGGCGGCAAATTCTTCACCGCTTTCGGGTTCTCTACATAGATGCACACACTGTCCCTTCCGTCCGACTGTGCCAACTGCGCAAAAAGCCCGCTTTCCGCTTCCTCATACGCCTCCTTGGACGGAAATTTAATCCAAAGTTTCCTGCTGATTTCATCAAAACCCGTAATCCGTTCGCAGATTAGTTTTCCGTCCTTTTCTTCTTCCACGGATACCCGTCCACGGATGAAAACCTTATTGTCCTCTATAAGCTGTGCCGAATGCCGCTCGTAGTCCTTCGGGAATACGATGACTTCCACACTCCCAAGCAAATCTTCCACCTGCAAAAACGCCATGATTTTATCGTTTTTGGTGTACTTTATCTTTTTATCCGCAATAATGCCCCCTATGGTGGCGGACTGCCCGTCCCATACGGCAGTGGTTCCCGTTTCTTCGTCAAGCAGGAAATCCTTTGTGGTGTTTGTGGTGTTTTTCTTCCACATTTCCTCGTATTCCTCCAACGGATGTCCGCTGATGTAAACGCCCAGCACCTCTTTTTCAAATCCAAGAAGCATTTCCTTGGAATATTCGCCGACATCCGGCATACGGATTTCAAATTCCGCCTTCTGTTCCTCGGATACCAAATCGAAAAGGGAAATCTGTCCGGCAAGGTTGTTTTTCTTATCCTGCTGGATGCGCTCCATGATCTGCACATACACACTCATAAACTGCTTTCGGGTCCCTCCCAGGCTGTCCAGCGCGCCCGCCTTAATGAAGTTTTCCACCGCCCTCTTGTTCACTTCCTTATCGGCAACCCTTGTGATAAAGTCCTTCAGGTTCTTAAAAGGTCCTAAGTTTTCCCGTTCCTCCACGATGGCGTCAATAATGGGACGTCCTACGCTCTTAATCGCCGTCAGCGCATAGCGTATGCCTCCCTCCGTTACCGAAAATCCGGCTTCCCCGCCGTTAATGTCCGGCGGCAGGATGGCGATGCCCATGCTCCGGCAGGTCATGATATATTCCGATACCTTGCTGGTGAAATCAATGACGGAAGTCAGAAGCGCCGCCATAAATTCCACCGGATAATAGTATTTTAAATATGCGGTCTGGTAGGATACCACCGCATAACATGCCGCATGGGACTTATTAAATGCATATTTGGCAAAATCCATCATTTCCGCATAAATCTGTTTCGCCGTGCTTTCCCCGATGCCGTTGGCAATACAGCCCGGAACTCCTTCTTCCTCGTTGCCGTATACGAAATTATCCCGCTCCTTCTCCATGACCGCCTGCTTCTTCTTGCTCATGGCACGGCGCACCAAGTCGCTGCGTCCAAGCGTGTATCCGCCCAAATCCCGCACAATCTGCATAACCTGTTCCTGATATACGATGCATCCGTAGGTGGGGGATAAAATCGGTTCCAACTGCGGACAGGAATAAGTGATTTCACCGCCGCTGTTTTTTCCCTTTACATACTTGGGTATAAAGTCCATGGGACCTGGACGGTACAGGGATATTCCGGCTATGATGTCCTCCAGGCTCTGCGGTTTGAGCTCCTTCATGAAGTTCTTCATGCCGCCGCTTTCCAATTGGAACACGCCGTCCGTGCGCCCCGTTCCGATGGATGCAAGTACTGCCCGGTCATCATAATCAATATGCCCCATATCCAAATGAACACCCCTGTATTTTTCCACATAATGGGCGGCGTTCTGTATAACGGTCAGGGTACGCAGACCGAGGAAGTCCATTTTTAACAATCCGAGTTCCTCTATGGTGGTCATGGTAAACTGGGTCGTAACGGAACCGTCGCTGCCCCTGGAAAGCGGGACAAATTCCTCCGCAGGCTTACTGCAGATTACCACTCCCGCCGCGTGCATGGACGTATGGCGGGGCAGCCCCTCCAGTCTCCGGCTCATGTCAATCAGGTTTTTCACCTGCTCGTCCTGCTCATACATCTTACGCAGCTCCGGGTTCACGGACAACGCCCGGTCAATCGTAATGTTTAATTCATTCGGTACCAGTTTCGCAATGGAATCCACATAGGCATACGGTAAATCCATCACCCTGCCCACGTCCCGGATAACGCCCTTCGCCGCCATGGTGCCAAATGTCACAATCTGCACTACCTTGTCCGCGCCGTATTTCCGCCCCACGTAGTCAATCACTTCCTGCCGTCTCTCAAAGCAGAAATCAATATCGATATCCGGCATGGACACGCGTTCCGGGTTTAGGAACCGTTCAAACAACAGGTTATACTTAATCGGATCGATATCGGTAATCCGCAGACAGTAAGAAACTATACTTCCCGCCGCAGACCCCCGCCCCGGTCCCACCATAATATCGTTGCTTTTGGCGTAATTGATAAAATCCCATACGATCAGGAAGTAATCCACATATCCCATTTCGCGGATGACATTCAACTCATAGTCCAACCGCTCCAGCAGTCCCGCTTCCGTCATTCCCTCCGGAATCTGCCCTGCAGACGGTTCCTTTCCGGCTCCCGCCTGTTCCGGCATATCCGTCTGCCATGGTACAGACGCATCCAATGCCGCACCGCTTTCCGCCTCCTCATCCGGCATCACCGGCGCGTCAGTCTCCACTCCCGCCGACACCCCGTATCTCCCATACAGCCCGTCATAACACAGTTTATTCAGATACGTCCAGGAATCATATCCTTCCGGCACTTCAAAATGCGGCAGCTTCGTCACGCCGAATTCAATTTCCACATGGCAGCGGTCGGCAATCCTTTGGGTGTTCTCCACCGCTTCCCACGCATAGGGAAACAATCCCTTCATTTCCTCCTCGCTCTTGACGTAATACTGCCCGCCTTCGTACCGCATACGGTCTTCGTCCGCCAGTTTCTTCGCCGTTTGGATACAGAGCAGGATATCATGAGGCTTTTCGTCTTCCGCATACGTATAATGGACATCGTTTGTCACCACCAGCGGAATGTCCAGTTCTTTACTCATCTGCATCAGAGCTGCGTTCACGGTTTTCTGCTCCGGGATTCCGTGGTCCTGCAATTCCAGAAAATAATTATCCTTCCCGAAACAGTCCTCGTATTTGCGCGCCGCCTTCTTCGCCTCGTCCACAAGCCCCTTTACGATATAACGCTGCACTTCTCCCGCAAGGCAGGCAGAAAGCGCAATGATTCCCTCATGAAACTCCCGCAGCACTTCCATATCCACCCGGGGCCTGTAATAATAGCCCTCCGTAAAACCACGGCTTACGATTTTCATTAAATTGGCGTATCCCGTATTGTTTTCCGCCAGCAGCACCAAATGGTAATAACGGTCTTCCCCGCCGGTCAGTTCCTTGTCAAAACGGGAATTGGGCGCAACATATACCTCACAGCCCATAATCGGATTGATACCTGCCGCTTTCGCTTCCTTATAAAAATCAATCACGCCGTACATAACGCCGTGGTCGGTGATTGCGGCGCTGTCCATCCCCAGTTCCTTAACCCGCTTCACATATTCCTTTATCTTGTTGGACCCGTCCAACAGACTGTATTCCGTATGCACATGCAAATGGGCAAATGCCATGCCATCAACTTCCTTTCTTATTCCGTTTCCGCTGTTGTATCCCTTTCAGACACACGAAGCGCGTCTTTCTTTCCGGTGACGCTTCCCTGCCGCATTTCCCTCTTTCTTTTTTATCTGTTTATCCCGCTATTCCACGGTAACTACCTTTGCGAGGTTCCTCGGTTTATCCACATCCAGCCCTTTATCGAGGGATACATAATAAGCCAAAAGCTGCAATGCCGCCGAAGCAGGCATCACCATAAATTCATCCCTCATTCCGGGCAGCTTGAACACACTGTCCCATGACGCATCCTGGTCCAGCCGGTAACTGTCCTTTATAAACAGGATAACCTCCGCCCCCCTAGACTGCACTTCCTTAATATTGGAAAATTCCTTTGACTGCACTTTGTCCTGGGTGATTACCGCAACCACCGGCGTATCCTCCGTAATCAGCGCAATGGTCCCGTGCTTTAACTCGCCGGAGGCATAGGCTTCCGAATGGATATAGGAAATTTCCTTTAATTTTAACGAGCCTTCCAGCAAAATGGAATAATCCAGTCCCCGCCCAATCATGAACACATCCCTGGCATTCAAAATACTCCTTGCGATGTAATGGATTTCTTCCCTTCTGTCCAATACTTCCTGCATCACCGCCGGCACGCGCAGCAGTTCCCGAGTAAACGCTTTCGTTTCCGCTTCGTCAAAAATACCCCTCACGTACGCCATTCTCCCGGTTAAGAGGTAGAGCACCGCAAGCTGGGTAGTATATGCCTTCGTACTGGCAACGGCGATTTCCGGCCCCGCATTGGTATAAATCACATATCCGCTTTCCCTTGCAATGGAAGCGCCCTTCACGTTCACGATGGACAGCGTCTTCGCCCCGTTCCTCTTCGCGTATTTTAACGCCTCCAGCGTGTCGATGGTCTCCCCCGACTGGGAAATGGCAATTACCAGTGTTTTTTCATCCACCAGGGAATCCGTATACATAAATTCGCTGGCAAGTTCCACGTCCATATGCATCCTTACCAAAGACTGCATCAATGCCCTGCCCACCAGTCCTGCATGCATCGCCGTCCCACATGCCACAACGCAAATGCGGTCGCATTCCGCCAGCAGACTGTCCGGCACGCCGTCCACCGCGAGATTGGGCATTCCGTCCCGAATCCTCGGCTCTATGGTTTCCCGGATAACCTCCGGCTGTTCCATGATTTCTTTTTCCATATAAAACGGATAACCGCCCTTACTGCTGCGGTTCACGTCCCAATTCACCGTCAGCCACTGGGGTTCCACCGCTTCCCCCGACATATCATAAAGCTCTATGCCCTCTTTTTTCAGGGTCGCCACATGAAATTCCGGTAATACGAAATACTCCCTGGAATACTGTCCAAGCACCGTCACATCAGAGGCCATCATGCTCCCGTCCTCCGCCCTTGCAATGACAATGGGGCTCACGTTCCTTACCGCGAAAACGGTATCCGGGATATCCCCAAACATAATGCCCAGCGCAAAGGTACCTTTTAATTTCAGCACGGTTTTGCGGATTGCCGCATACGGGTCCCCGTTATAAAAATGTGCCAGCACCGCCGCCACCACTTCACTGTCCGTCTGCGACTGCAGTTTCTCCTGCAAATCATACTTACCAATCAGGCGCTTGTAATTTTCGATAATCCCGTTATGGATTACCGTCACATTTCCGAATTTATGGGGATGTGCATTTTCGTCGCTGACGCCGCCATGGGTCGCCCACCGCGTATGCCCGATTCCGCACGCACCCCCGGTCTTTGATTTTTCACACAAAGAACGCAGGTCTTTTACGCGTCCCGCACATTTACGGATCTGGACGCCGCCGTCCGTTCCGCACACCGCGATTCCGGCGCTGTCGTAACCCCTGTATTCCAGCACTTCCAAAGCATCCAGCATAATCCCCTGTGCCTGTTTTTTACCTGTATATCCAATGATTCCACACATAAACATTCCTCATCTTTCTTTTTATACTTTCTATTTTACTACTTTTCATTTCTGTATATATTCATATTTTCATTTTCCATATATACGGACAGCCCTGTTATGCCGCCTTTGTTTTGCAGTCACCCGCATATTTACCGGCATATGACGCATCAGGGCGCTACGGGAAGGCACCCGCCGAATTTTCGATAACCTTCCTCCTCGTCAACCTGCCTCCTTCCGGCAGGTGCATGGCGCTAGATGGGAAATGCTGTGGGAAGCTATTGGCACCAAATGAATACCGCTTCGTGCATCTGAAATTAATACAACCTGTATTCTGTTTTCAAGGTCCAAACCCGCCGGACAGTTGCAGATACTGCCTGCCAACTGCCTTTGGGCATTATAGCATACTATTAGCGGGATGGCAAGCGGCGCTAAACTGCTGCCATCCCATATTATATTACTCCTTTGCCGGAAAAGTGTTCCACACTCCCCCTGACAGCTTTTAAACCTACATACCCTCCACAAAATCCCGCAGGTTTTTCCTTCCGGTTTTATAAGCCATATCCGCCTCTCTGTAAAGTGCACGATAAAAAGCCGCTGCCGCTTCTTTCCGTTCCTCCGCCATTTCCGCGCCGCGGGCAGTATAAAAATGGGAATAAATCCCTTCCAGTTTATATTTGTACTCCTGCAGGAACGAAGGCTGCCCGTCCCCCGTGCCATCGGATACCCGTCCGTCTTCCCGCAGGGTATACAAAGGTTCCGCAACTTCCCCCTTATAAACCAGCGTGCGTGCAATACCGACAGCGCCGGTGACATCCACCTTATCGGCATCAAAGAGAATCTTCGCCTCGATACTTTGGGGCGGAGCACATTTCCGGAAACGGTGGGTACGGATGCAGTCCCTGACCGCCCCTGCAAAACGTTCCGCAAACCCATGCGCGGTCAGAAAAGCATATGCCTTTTCCGCCCCTGCCGCAGCGTGGCACACAGCCGGATCCGTAAACTGCTCCTTACGCCCGATATCATGCAGCAGGCAGGCGCTGATCAGGATATCAAAATCCACGCCTTCTTCCGTCTTCGCAATATCCAGCGCGTGGTATAATACACGGTAAATATGTTCTTTATCGTGGGCGCTGTCTTCCATACAGGACAGCATGTAATTTTCCACTAATTCATAATCTTCCTTTTTCATCATTACTCCATTTCCCCGCAGTATCCCTGCGTTTTCCGCTGTCTTTACAATATCTCGCAGTTTAAGTAAAATACAATCGGGCAGGGAAAAACATTCCCTGCCCGCAGCAAATACTAATCACCAATCCGCCCACACGGCCGGTTTTTATAAATAACTTTTAAGAACATCCACCTTATCCGTTTTCTCCCAGGGCAAGTCCAAATCGTTGCGCCCAAAATGTCCGTAAGCCGCCGTCTGCTTATAAATCGGCCGGCGCAGATCCAGCATTTTGATAATTCCTGCCGGACGCAAGTCAAAATTCCCGCGCACGATTTCCACCAGTTTTTCATCGGAAAGTTTCCCCGTGCCGAACGTATCCACCATAATGGATGTAGGCTGCGCCACGCCAATGGCATAGGACAACTGGATTTCACATTTATCCGCAATCCCTGCGGCAACGATATTCTTCGCCACGTAACGTGCCGCATAAGCTGCGGAACGGTCCACCTTGGTGCAGTCCTTGCCGGAGAAAGCGCCGCCGCCGTGACGGGCATATCCGCCATAAGTATCCACAATAATCTTACGCCCGGTCAGACCTGCATCCCCGTGGGGGCCTCCAATCACGAAACGGCCCGTGGGATTGATATAGAACCTTGTTTCACCGTCAATCAACTCCTTCGGGAGCACCGGATCAAACACGTATTTCTTAATGTCCTCATGAATCTGCTCTTGTGTCACGTCTTCGTCATGCTGGGTGGATAATACCACCGCCTCCAGGCGCAGCGGTTTACCTTCCGCATCGTATTCCACGGATACCTGGCTCTTGCCGTCAGGCCTCAAATATATTAACGTTCCGTCTTTACGGACTTTTGTAAGCTGGAGTGCCAGTTTGTGCGCCAGTGAAATGGAATAAGGCATGTACTCCTCCGTCTCATTGGTGGCATAACCGAACATCATGCCCTGGTCCCCTGCGCCGATGGCTTCGATTTCCTCGTCCGTCATTTTGTTTTCCTTTGCTTCCAATGCCTTGTCCACGCCCATGGCGATATCGGAAGACTGCTCGTCAATGGCTACCATCACGGCGCAGGTATTGCCGTCAAACCCGTATTCGGATTTGGTGTAGCCGATTTCCTTAATGGTCTCGCGGGCGATTTTCGGAATATCCACATATGCGTTCGTGGTAATCTCACCGGTTACGAGCACAAATCCCGTACAGGTTGCCACCTCGCAGGCAACACGGCTCATCGGGTCTTTTTCCATCAATGCGTCCAGCACCGCATCGGAAATGGCATCGCACACTTTGTCGGGATGGCCTTCCGTCACGGACTCGGAAGTAAATAAAAATTTTTCCATTTGTTTTTCCTCCTGTCATTTCATTTGGTAAATTTAAAGGGAATTTCTTTCTGCGGATTTCTGTTCCCGAAAGAAAAATCCGCTTATTCTCATAAGCGGACCGATTATCGATAATCAAATCCTCTTATTGTTCGATTGATATACTCGCTCAGGCAGGCACCTTCCTCAACAGGGGTTGCCGTGGCTTCACCGGTCCTATGTACCTCCACCACTCTGAATAAGAGATTCTGTAACAATATTGAATTTTCATACGATATCTTGTATTTACAATACACCAACCGCAATACTTTGTCAACGTATTTATTGACAATATACCGCAAAACTTCTATAATTTGTTATAGTACATATTTCTATTTTAAAAAACCGGTTTCCATTTCATTATAATATTAAGCTGTTAATCGTATTATGTTATTCATAATAATATGTTATAATGGAAAAACAGGGGAATTTGTGTTTTTGGAGGACACCATGAAAAGAGTCAGCACATCTGCACTTGTGCCGGGTATGGTAACTGCGGAAGAAGTTTTTAATTATAAAGGTGCACTGATACTGCCCAAAGGCCATACGTTAACCGAAGAATCCATTGAAAAACTGGAATTTTATTCCGTTATTAATGTCAGGGTGGAAGAAGAAGCCGACCAAGAGACGGAAGATACGGCCGGGGAAAACGACATCCGGATTGAATTTGACGAAGAATCCAACGTACAAACGCCCGCTGCCGCACAGGAAGATGCAGAACCAGAAGAAACGGAACCAGAAGAAGGGGAACCAAAAGAGGCGGAAGACCATACGGAATCGGAAAAAGCGCCGGAGCCTCCCAAGCCCAAGGCAGCCCCTTCTTTTCCCATGGAAAAGGATTCCTACACGGAGCGGTTACGGAAGACGGAGGAATTCCAGTCCTTTGAAAAAGATTTCCGGCAGGCAACGGCATCGTTCATGGATTCCATGAACGATGTTATCGAGAATGTGGAAAACCTCAATGCGGATGATTTGATTTCCAACATTCTCTCCCTTGTATCCAACGAAAATAAATATGTCAATGTCTTCGACATGCTTCACAGTATGCGCCAGATGGATGACAATACTTATGTCCACAGTATGAACGTGAGCCTGATGTGCAACATCCTCGCCCGCTGGCTGCGGCTTGGCGAGGAAGACATCAAGACCGCCACCCTCTCGGGTATGCTGCACGACATCGGAAAACTGAAAATACCGGAAAAAATTATAAAAAAGCCGGCACGGCTGACCGAATGGGAACTTGGCGTCGTGCGCACCCATCCACGCGAGGGTTACAATATCCTCATGACAGCCCCTGTCAGCGACCATGTGAAAAATGCGGCGCTTATGCACCACGAACGCTGCGACGGCTCCGGTTATCCGCTTAAACTTTCGGGTCCGCAGATTGACCCCTTTGCGAAAATCGTCGCCATTGCGGACGTATATGATGCCATGACTTCCACAAGGGTTTACCGGGGTCCCCAATGTCCGTTCACGGTTATCGCCGCTTTTGAAAACGAGGGATTCCAAAAATATGAACCGGCATATATCCTTACGTTCTTAAAAAACATTGTCAACACCTACATTCTCCACCGTGTCCGGCTGACAAACGGGGAAGAAGGGGATGTCATTTATATTAATCCCGACAGGCTGTCCAGACCCATGGTGCGTGTCGGCGATAAATACATTGATCTTTCCAAAGAACCTCACTTGCGAATTGATTCGCTGTTGTAATTCCGGTTCTTTGCGGATACGTGCCGTCAAGGCGGCGCATAAGGCACGCGGGCAGGGAAAATGCTTTCCCTGCCCGCGTGCTTGCGTACTTCCCTTAATTCTTCTTATTATCCGTTTTGGGAACCGTCTCTACATATTTAATGCCCGTTTCCTTAAATCTGACAATTTCATGTCCCTGGAACACCTGGTCCAAATAACGGAATCCGCAGAAACCGTCTTTATTTGCCAAACCCGAAACATCCGCCCCGGCAGGAATCGTAACCGTATAGTACTTGCCCTCAAACCGGTAATTGATGGTCAAAGTCACATCAGGACGTGCCTGCAGTGCCTGGAATACCGACTTATGGAAACTTACCCAATTCAACGTAGTAATTACGATAGTAGCATCCTTCTTTGCCGCCTTAATCTTCTGCTCGCCCACTACGTTAAAGGTCATGTAATTTAATTCCGTTGACCAGCTCGCCAGTCCGTTCCACCCTGTCGTGGAAGCGCCGCTTCCCTGACCGGAATCCTGCCCGCCGTCATTGCCGTCGTCATCACTGGTTCCATGGTCTCCGTCATTCCCATCATCATCTGCCGGATCCTTGGGCGCCTGTGATTCATCGGTAATAATCAGCCCGTCCCCGTTCACCATGCCAAGCAGTTCATCGCTTGCCTTGATACACTGGATGCCGTCAAAGTAAATACTGGAATCCACTTTCCATGTTCCCGTATGCCCATCCGGCACGATGGAATTGCACCAAACCGCAAACTTCAAGATCTGCGAAGGATCCAGGGTACCTCCCTTTTTCCCTTTAAAGGCACTGAAGGGTACCGTCACATATTTCGCTTCCGTTCCTTTATTAAATTCCGTCAGGTATACTTCAAATTCTTCCCCGGAACCGTCCGCAAGCTGCAACACCACTTTCTGTCCCATCCCGTCCGGCTGTACCCACATGGTCAGCGCATTGTATGCGGAATAATCATTGTTTTCCAGCGTCTTGACACGTCCGGTCCAAACTTCGTTGCCCGTGGTTTCCAATACGTAATGGAACCGTCCGCCATAGCTGCCGTCCGATTTATGCGTGCTGTCCAGCAAAAATTCCGAACTGCATCCCGCCGCGGAATTTTCCACGTAAGCCACATCCAGCAAACCGTCGCTTCCCGCATAGTAATCAAAGTTTTCAATGATGCTTGCCGGAGCCTTGTCCTTGTCTTTGCCAAGACTGATGTTCCTGATGCATGCGATTTCCACACCGTCTCCCAAAAGGGTGATTACGGCAGAATCGGTTTTGCCCAAAGCCGCCAACTTCGCATCGTCCAATATCGCCTCATACTCGTTCAGGATGGAGCCGTCTTTTCTTGCCGCCGCAATCGTTACGCTTTCGTTCGTATCGGTATTTACCACTTTAAACTCTACCGTTCCCGCATTGGCAACACTGCCCCTCAGTGCCGTTGCGCCAAGAATGACCGATCTCTCAAAGGGAGCAATCAGGTAGCCGTAAGGATTGGTATGGGGCGCCATGGCAACGCCGCCTATCTGCCCGTAGAAATTCGTCCCGTTGGCAAAAACGGATTTGCCGTCATTATAGAAATCAATAAATTCATTAATCATTTCATGTCCCAAAGTATCGCTGTACTTATAAGGAACATAGAAGTTCGTGTCGCCGAAGTTTGCCCATACAAGGTAATAGGGCATATCATTGTCATCCGCGATATCCGCCACTTTCTGGTACCAGTTCGTTCCGGTCTTGTCCATCGCCACCGGGTTGCCGGAAACCAGAAGCCCTTCGTTGTCAGAACCGTTTTCCTTCATGACGCGCACGCCCGTTTCGGAAATCGCCGCAATCTTACCGCGCGCCGCCGCCAGGGAAGAAACGATGGAACAGGTATTGTTTAACCCGGCAAAAAAGCTGCCGTCGGAAGTTGCCGGATACGTATTGTAATCGTCATAATAGTCAAAAGCAAGAACATCGATATATTCATCCCCCGGATATCTCTCCATATACTTGCTCTCGCTGGAGAACGGTCCGTTGGGAGAGTACACGTAAATCATATTGTGTACGCCGCTTGCCTGCAAATATTCCTCTGCATAACGGAACATACTCTTGTAGCTTTCCACGCTTGTGCCGGAGCCCCACCAGAACCAGCTTCCGTTATTCTCGTGGAACGGACGGAACAGGATCGGAATGCCTTCGGATTGCAGCCGTTTCGCATAATCCGCAATGATATCCAAATACGCATTGAACTGTGCATTATAATCGCCGCCCGGCAGAATCTGTTCCGCACAGTTATTGGACAAATCCTTGGACTCATTAAAGTCGCAGGTCGTAAAATCATAGCTGCCGTCTGCCCGCTGCGTAATCTTGGAGTTGGTAAAGTTCGGCATATGTGCGGAAAGGGATACGATAGCCCCCTGTCTTGCCGCAGCAATACTGTTATCCGCTGCCGTCGCCACTGCCTGTGCCGCATCGGTAATACCCAGCTCCGCGCCGGTTAAGGACAGGGAATCCAGTCCGTATATCGCGCTCAGGCTGCCGGTCACATCCTTTACATCACCTTCCGCCGCGCTGCTGTTGACTGCCTTATTAATATCGTTTTCATGTCCGAATAATACCTGATGATTATTTTTCACTGCAATTAAATAAGCATATAAAGCCCTCGCGGAATCCGTGGCATCCTTATCCGCCAGCGTCACCGTGGCAGGCGCGCCGGAAGTATTTGCCTGCGTCCCCGCTCCCGGAACGGAAGTGATTTCCACAAAGTCGCCTTCCGCACTTTCCTGGGTCAGTTTTATGTTATCGAGGTATAATTTACCCTGGAACGCAGTATTCACCCCAACCAAACCAATCGTAAGGTTTTCAAGCGGCGTATCCGACGGGCTGAACTTAAATGTAAGCTGCGTTTTCTGGTAACCGTTCCCCAGACTTTCCCCGGCTCCCACAGCCACGTCCGCATTTAACAGACCGTCCGCAAATACCTTTATTTTACCGCTTTGGAATGCATCCGGGAAATAGAAGTCCATCACCAGACAGTTAAATTTGCTTACGTCATAAGGCGTGGCAAACTCCTTCTTTACCTTCGCCTCGCTCCATGAAACGTCCCCGTATCCCGTATAGTCCAGTTCCACGCCCAAAGCCTGGGAACCGTCAAACTCCTCTACCGCAATCTGCATACCGTTGTCATACTGCCAGCCGGCTTCTTCTTTCCAGTCGCCGTCCGCACCTAACGCATAGCTCTCGAAATCATCGATGATGCTGTCATCTGCCGGCGGTAACGGTTTCTGGTCTCCCGTTCCGTCAAACAACTTGATATTTTCCACATATACCGGACCGCTGTAATCACACTGGTAGCCGGCAAGTTTCATTGTAAAATGCGCCAGTACATCCGTCAGCGCATCTTCCGTAAAGTCAAACCGGATGCTCGCCTTTTTATAGCTGTCCACGGTATCCGTAAACATTGCGGCATCCATATCAACAATGCCGATTTCCTTCCAGTCCCAATTACTGCCCAATCTGGCAATACCCTGGACTTTCATAATTCCGCTGTAAGATACTTTATCCGCCGGAACCAGGATATCCATGGTTATGTAAGCGCCGCTTTTTAACGGAGCCGTAGTAACAAGCGGAATATTGTACTCCGAACTTCCCTGTGCGTCACTAACTTCAGACCAGTCAGAACTGCTGTCAAACGTTATATCCTGTCCATATACCTGGCTGCGCGCCGCAATTTCCTGCAGAGGTTCATCGGAAGGCTGCTGTTCTCCCGCCGCATCATACAGCCGGATATTTTCCACATACACAGAGCCCGAATAGTCACACTGGTAGCCGGCAAGTTTGATTAAGAATACTTTCAATGCCCCGGCTTCAATATCCCCGCCAAAGTCAAACCGGATGGAAGCCTTTTGATATCCGCCGGAAACGTCACCGAAATCCGATACCGATAATTCCGGTATATTGGATGCTTCTGTCCATGTCCATGCATCCCCGACTTTTGCCACACCCTGTACCTTAATGATTCCGCTGTAAGAAGCGTTTTCCGGCAGAAGAATGTCCATCGTCACATATGCACCGCTTTTCAATGCCTGGTCGGTAGTCAGTGCAATTTCATGCTCTCCCTTGTCATCCCAGTCCTTGCTGGAATCAAAGGTAATATCCTGCCCATATATCTGCGTCCGGTCAGGAATCACTGCCAGCGCGCCGTCCACATCTTCCGCAATCGTTGCCGTATCGGTTTTCACGGGCACTTTCAGCGCCACATTCGCCGATACCGGCTTTGCGCCTCCCGGCGCCGTCTTGTCCAACCCGGCCGTATCCTGCTGTTCTGCCGTTACCGGAGCCAATCCGTCTGCCGCCGCAGGCTGTTTCACCTCCGACTGCACATCCGTTCCCGGAGACGTTCCCGTCTCCACTGACGGAGGATTTTCTTCCGCGTAAGCTGCCATTCCCCATGCACCCCAAAAGCTCGAAAACAGCATCGCCGCGCTCATAAAAAGTGCACATTGTCTTACTCTTTTTCTCATTGCTCCTTTCTCTCTCCCTTCTTTTTAGCTTTATTTAGCTAAATATTTTAAGAACTATTAAAGTTCTATTTAATTACTTAAATTCTATCAAATTAAGTCAATAGTGTACATTGGGAGTTTTTAACGAAATACGTCTTTTAATTATGTGCATATTATACCAAAAATTGCATGTTTTATTTTTCTTTCTATTATTTTTTAGCTTGTTTTTAACTTATGATATTGAAATATTTACTTACAGACATGGTATGGTTCCACGGACAAATCAATGAAGACAATATCTACCCAACTCATATTTGGGTGCCTGCACGCAAAAAAAGCCGGAAAGCGCCACACCCTTTCCGGCATCCTCCGCACCACTGCCACGTCCCGGCTCCTACCGTCAGCCGACTTTCAGTTTAAACTTCTGCAGTTCGCGTTCCGTATTTACTTTATCAATCTGTGCCCCAAGGCTTTGGAGCTTGATATGAAAGTCCTCATACCCGCGCTCAATGAATTTAATATCATCCACAACGGAAACCCCCTCCGCGGCAAGCCCCGCAATCACAAGCGCCGCCCCTGCACGCAGGTCGGGCGCAGTAATGCTTGCCCCTGTATACCTCTCCGCTCCGTCAATGATGGCAGTATTTCCTTCCACCTTAATGTTCGCACCCATACGGGTCAGTTCATCCACATATTTAAAACGGTTCTCAAAAATACTCTCCGTCACGATACTGGTTCCCGTTGACAATCCCAACGCCACCACAATCTGCGGCTGCATATCCGTGGGAAAACCCGGATAAGGAAGGGTTTTCACATGGGTATGCCCCAAAGGCTTCGCTGCCACCACGCGGACGGCATCATCCGATTCCTCCACCTCGCAGCCGATTTCCAAAAGTTTCGCACTGATGGATTCCAAATGCTTGGGGATAACGTTCTTTACGGTCACGTCACCCTTCGTTACTGCAGCCGCAAACATAAACGTTCCAGCTTCTATCTGGTCGGGGATAATCGTATATTCGCTTCCATGGAGCTTCGGCACGCCCTTGATACGGATGACATCCGTACCGGCGCCTTTAATGTCCGCCCCCATACTGTTTAAGAAGTTTGCCAAGTCCACGACATGAGGCTCCTTCGCCGCATTTTCAATGGTCGTTTTGCCCGTCGCCATGGCAGCCGCCATCATGACGTTAATGGTCGCCCCCACGGATACCACGTCCAAATAAATATGGTTGCCCCGCAGTTCCTCCGTTTCCGTAATGATAAGCCCGTGCTCAATCCTGACATTGGCGCCAAGCGCCCGGAATCCCTTGATGTGCTGGTCAATGGGTCTTAAACCTATGTTGCAGCCTCCCGGAAGGGATACTTCCGCTTTCCTGTATTTCCCAAGCAGGGCGCCAAGCAGATAATAGGAAGCCCTGATTTTCTTAATATAATCATCCTCAATCGTTAAGTCATGAATGTGGGAGGCATTGATTTTCACCGTATGCCTGTCAATACGGTTTACGATAACCCCGATGCTCTCCATTGCCTGAATCAGTACCTTCGTGTCACGCACGTCCGGCAGGTTTTCTATCAATACGGTTTCATCCGTCATTGTTGCAGCCGCAAGAATGGCAAGCGCTGCATTTTTCGCACCACCTATCTCCACTTCGCCGACTAACGGATTTCCGCCTTTAATCGCATATTGTTCCATGGCGTACCCTCTATTTAAACTTTCTTGTCCGGAAACCGCACATACCGCACGGCTGCCGCTTCTATTCAAAATCCAGCCATGCCGTCTGTTCCGGCATAACTTAAGCATGTCATCAATCCATCTTTATGATTATACCATAAATTTCCCATTTGTAAATGGTGCTTTTCCTTAGTTTAAATACTTTAACGGATTCACCTGTGAACCGTTAATCAAAATTTCAAAATGGACGTGCGGTCCCGTGCTGACTCCAGTATTGCCGCTAAGGGCTATCTTCTGTCCCTGTGATACAGTCTGTCCCGCCGTTACCAGCACCTTGCTCAGATGCCCGTACCTGGTCTGCCTGCCGTCCGCATGGTTGATATATACCACATAACCGTAACCGCTTCCCCAGCCCGCCTTCGCCACGGTACCTGCCGAAGATGCCATAACCGCTGTTCCTACGGGTGTCGCCCAGTCAATGCCCTTGTGGTAACTGCTTGCCCCTTTCGTGGGACGGTTTCTCCTTCCGAAATTCGAGGTCAGTCTCCCTCCCGAAATTGGCTTGATATAGGTAGGCGGTATCTTTGTACCCCGTTCCACTATCTTGGGTACCGCCTCATAAGTCACTTCCTCCTTCAGAATCTCCCGGTCCGTTTCCGCGCGGTCGCGGTAAGAAACTTCCGCCACCACCTTCCGGTGCCCCGCCGAAGGTTCCTGTAAGGTTTTCATTTCCGTCGTATACCAGTTATCGTTATCCACATAGATGATTTCCGCTTCATAGTCTTCCTCATAATACAGTGTTTCCTTACGTTCCACGGAAAGTTCCGGTTCCGGCACCGTTACGATAATCTCGTCCCCCACGCGGATCATGGAATTCTCGCTTTCGATGCTTTCATTCATTTCCACCAGTTTTTCAATGGTAAGGTTGTTTTCCAAAGCAATCTTGGACAGGCTGTCGCCGGACACCACTTCATAAATTTGGTTTTTCTCCTGGTCCTTCGTCACTTCCTGGATGGCATCCGCCAAAGGGGTAAGCTCATCCTCCGCCAGATAAGATTCCACCACTTCCACATCATCCCCGAAGTCCAGGGAAACCAATCCCAAATCATAATCGGAAAAATCCTTCTCTCCCGCCGGTTCCACCGCATTGAACATCTCATCCAGCGTGGCGTTAATGCCAATGGGCGCAAAAACGTCCACATCCTCCTGCTCCGCTTCCTTTTCCTCCCTGGAAAGAATATTCGTAGTAAGCACATTTAACTCCCGTGTGGGGTCAAGCACCAGTTCCACGTCATATTTTTTCCCCGCATCATATTTGTCAATGGAAGAATGGAGCAGTTCCAGCACTTCGTCCTTGCTGGCAAGGTTCACCGTATATTCATTGATTTTCACCGTATAGGAACGGTGGAGTGTCTGTTTCACGTTCTCCTGGAGCACCCGCACCATACGCCCGGTCACGGTTTCCTCATCATCAATATGCCCCCAAAACACTTCCCTGCCTTCGAGTTCCATATTGCTGTCTATTAGCACCAGTTCCTCTCCGTCGCCCGCCACAATCCTGCGCGCCTGTCTGAGACATTCTTCCGCCGTCTTCCGGTCGGCGACTTCGCCCACGCTTTCCCCGTTCAGCACCACCGTAAACATATTATCCCCCGTACTTTCTATTTTAATATATCCGGGGATAAAAAATATGCTGACAATTACTGCCAATACCGCAACCTTTATCTTCCTGATTTTCATCCTTTTATAATATTTTGTCATCCTTATCATGCCCTTATCCCAATCATCTTCCTTATTTATTCCAAAAACCGGCAAAAATATACCAATCTTTCTCTTTCCGTAACAATTTTGTAACATATCCATTCTATCAGCATTTATTTTACTTGTAAAGAAAATGTTCGGAGTGTTAAAATATTCCTGTATGGGGTAGGATGAGGGGGACGCGGTGTGGGAGGGGGGGGCGGGGGGGGGGGGTTTTTTTACGACACGCGGGAGACGCGCGGGCAAACCCACCGGAAGAAAGATCG
>ERZ779637.359-NODE-359-length-31915-cov-13.873384_pt1 | contig 31915 bp, 46 predicted proteins | sample MGYA00514196_ERZ779637 | MGnify/ENA primary metagenome ERZ779637 (study PRJEB29562, sample SAMEA4376700) | mouse gut metagenome | isolation source: Cecum | study: EMG produced TPA metagenomics assembly of the A DSS colitis mouse model was used to assess the...
TCACCTGTCTGCGGTACTTTGGTGCAAAAACGATATGGTACTTGCATTCCCATTGTAAGCGCGCAGAAAGAATAACAATTTTAATCACTAAAAATGACAATTCTTTGTAATTTACATTTTTTTATGTATTTCTTCCCATCCAGCACCCAATAATTTATCTTTTAACTACTGTTGAATCCCTCTTTTCAAATAGTTTAGTATCTATTGAATAAGCCTCTCGTATGCATGGTGAAAAGTATCTTCTTTTATGTAGGAGAAAGAATTCATAAACAGAAGACAACATGCAAATAGGATGACCGCCAGAAAACCACTTTTACTGCTCTCATGCTTCATAAGCCAGCACCCGCCATTTCAAGAACTGCGATTCTTTCTTCTAACATTTTATACTTTTCATTTGTATACGCCTTAGCATCATACAACGCCTTAGTCGCACTCATTGTCCTAACTGCAAGCGCCTCTTCATTTTTTACCTCATTACTGGATCTCAAAATATTGCCACCCGATCCAAAAATGTACAACCCCATAAATGCCTTTACTATCAATTTCATTGAAAAGTCATATGTGATCTCTATCAAATCTTCCGGCACTTTCTCACTTACATGTTCTCCTTTTCTGACTATCATCATCCCAAATTCACTCAAAAAGACATCAGATTTATCATAATATATAGCATCTACATAACAGACGCTACTGTCAGTACGATAAGTCTCTCTTGTCTCCGTATCTACTTTAACAAGGTTTCCCTGTTTGTTACTGTTAATGAAATAAACATTTCCTCTGCATTCAAATCCTGCCAGTATTTTACAATACTCAATTTTTCCTGGAGTGCCTACACTTATTTCCCTAAAATCATTCAAGCTAGATGTCACAAGCACTTTGTATTCCCACACTGAGTTACTTTCCCAGCTGCGTGCAAACTCCACACACAATATACCGCCATGAAAGTTTTTAACCATCATTACTTTACAGTCTGTAGTTTTTTTAGCATATTCATAAGAATAAGAAGTGCCGGATCCCACTGAAGTTCTCACCTCATACCGAAGTAAACAGATAATTGATTTATAACACGATCCCCAATTTTCTATATCACCAGTATTCGTACAAATGTAAGCACCTTCATCGCTCTGGGAAAACTCTTTGCTAATAACAATATATTTTCTATTCTTTTCAACAACAGCAAAATATCGACTATATTCGTTATCCGCATGTATGACTGTGAAATCTGCTAAGTTTTCAGTCACAGCGATAAACCCATGGTATATATATTCCTGCTCAACGATTTCTTCACGGCTTCCTGTTGCAATGTACCGTCTGCCATCCCAGATGATATCAGTCAACTCGTAAGTACCTTCTATGTCTAACCGAATCGTACTCCAGTTTTCTCCATCCACAGTATAAGCTATCGTACCATCTTTTGTGATAGCCACCAATGTATCATTTTCATAGATGGCTTTTGCAAACATACCTGTGACTCCTTCGATTTTGACTTTTTCCCAGCTGTAATTTTCAATACCCGAAACAATAGTTTCAACCTCAATCGCCGTAATATTTGTCTTCCCCAGCATCTCTAGTACCTCCTGACTAAAATATTAGCTTTCAATTCTTCCTCGATGTTCACAGAACTTGTTATCATGACATACCCATCATACGACGAAGCTATGATCAAAGCTTTTGCAGCAAACTCATAGGAATATTCATCAAAATAAACATCACACAAAGATGTTGATGTGATCAGTTCATTGTGGATCTCACACACCCCATCTGCAAACTTGATCACTATATTCTTAAGGATCACTTCTCGATCAATCAACTCCTGTGCCAAGCTGGTGTATGACATCATCCTGTCTTCAATGGTATCCAGACGCTCACTTATCTCAGTAACATCAAAAGCATTCAAAGTTTCAAGTATCTTGTTTTGTTCCTGAATATTTGTGTTAAATCGCTCTGCCGTTTCCTCGTATTTCCGCATCATCTCAGCAACTCTCTGGTATTGCGCAATGATTGCAAGAAACACATCCTCTGTCGGCTCTGTAGACACTGTATCTCCGGATATAGCTCCTTCTATGATGTCAACAAATGCCAAGGAAGAGGTAAGCACTGCCGTATCCTTAATCCCGAAGACACCGATATACATCCGCCCAGCTTTCGTCATTGCCGCTGCTGGGATCATACATGTATCATCATCATTCAAAACCATATACTGTACATTTTTCTTATCCTGATAAAACACGGCCGTCTTAACAAATCCCTGCCATTGCTCATCAAATTTGAATGTACATGAATCGAAATTACTGTCTCCTGATGCAATAATCTCCTGATTCTTAAGTATTAACAACTGCTTTTCAAGTTCAATCTGCAATCTTGCCATATCCTTTACCGTTTCCTTTACACTCATTCATCTATTTCAACTAACATATGATAGTTCATAGCATAAAACAATCTGCCATTAAGATTATAAAAATTTTTCACTAACAATAGACTTTTATGCCTTATGTACACACCATCAAAACTACAATATCCCGTCAAATCAAACAACGGAATCAAAGGGATGCTATTGCCTAGATCATTCCACTCATAATTACTATAATCAATTGAAATTTTAAAATTCAATGGACTGCTGCTGGATTGTCCATCCACCAGGCTTCCATCAATTCCTCTTACATAACCAACAGAACCAGTGTCCACTGTCTCACTATCAATCTTTCTGACAACAACCCTTTTTTGTTTCTTTATTATAGTAGTCACATATGAGATGCCTATTCCTCTTGTTTCGGATGTCGAACTCTCTGTATATGACGATATATAAATATTAAATGAAGTCTTTAGATTTCCTTTGATAGTAACATAAAAACGATATTCTAAATCCCTGAAAGGCTGATAAGAATAACTATTTGATGTACAGAGATAAATAATTGCCTGGCTAGAGTAAATACTCATTTTCATCGTATCTACATAATAAATGGAAAACCTGAATCCATTAACATTAATAACGGAACTCCCATCCTCTACAAACGCATCAGCACCACATGCAACCAATGACTCTACAACAGCATTCCTGACAATCGTTCCCTGATTTATATAATCATTCCTGGAAACACCGACATCATCGACAACACTTTTTCTTTCTGTATTACTTTCAATTTGTCCTGTATAAAATTTCTTGAAATACATTACCCTTCCTCCGGATTCACTGTTACTTGGCCTCCATAAGAAACACCTACTAAATCAAAAATAGGCTTTACACCATTTTGTTCATAAATCACACTTCCTATATTAAAGTTACCACCGCCAGATTCAATTTGACTTATATTGCCAGCCATGACCTTGAACGATGCGTTTGCATCTGTCTGCACCCCTTTGTCAGTGATCGCAGATGCAAGCAACGCCTTTCCATCACTGACAGACTGAAAAACCTCTTTTACCACAAGTGCATCCGCTACCTTCCCCTCTTCCGCATTTGCCGTAACAGCTTCCTTGGTTTTGAGCACATCGTCATTTGACAAGAAATTTTGTCTGCACCAATCACGCATCGCACGCGGATCTAAAAAAGACATACAAACACCCCCTAATCGCTATCCAGAAAGCTTAATGTATCTTCATATGACAGAATATCCACTGATACAGCCGTACCACCCTCAGGATCCTTCTCGTCATCCTGGTCAAGGTAAAGCAAGGATTCCTCATACCCTAACACCATGACCGAACTGCCACCGCCGACTCCCTGCCCGTAGATATCCTTAATGACAAGTGCATCTACAAGCCTGCCTGGTTCCGTATTTCCTTCTATCTCTTCTTTTGAGGCAAGTATCGGATGGTTCTTGAAATCTCCCGGATCTCCTTTAGGTCCTTTGAGACTTTCGACCCATTCCATCGCCGTCCCGCCAAAACCATTCTCCACAGCGATATCATAGGCTGATTTTCCATTGTCCCCGTCTTTGCCAGGCGATCCCTGATCCCCTTTTGCACCTGGGTCACCCTTACCGCCTTTTAAAGATTCCAGCCACTCTATTTCACTCCCGTTAAAGCCATTTTGAACTGCCATTTCATACGCAGACAGGCCGTCATCCCCATCTTTTCCTTTGGGGATCGCCTCTACATACTGGAGGACCATCTCTTCTACTTCAATGGTACTGGAATAATCTGCCAGCAGTTCTGCCGCCTTTTCCTCAGATACATAACCTGCATCATTGCGGAAAGCACTCACATCTTTTGGGATATCTGCCGGCGCGTACTGGATCATGTGAGAATCACTCAGCGTCCTTCTTGTCGCCCCAAGATAGAACATTGTATTCTGCGGTGATGTGATGTCCATATCCGCCCTGTATAGCAGATACCTTCCGTCTATCCCATGGGGCTTGCTGGTAACCGGTACATATTCATAGATGTTGAGTGCTTCTATCTGCGCATCTGTCAGATGCAGGTCCACCGCCCTGATCTCATAGGTCTCCTTTAACGCAGGAAACGTGCCATACAGCTTTTCTTTTGCCTTTTTCAGGAGATTTTCAGGAAGAGTCACATCCTGCCAAGTAGATTCCTTCTCCGGGGCATAGATGATCCCGTATTCTTCCGCCATCTCTTCATTAACTAGGAAAGCTTGCCCGCCATTGACTGATGTGATATCTATCTTTTTCCCCTCTACCTCCGCCCCGGCCGGGCGGATAGCGGTATAGGTCTCTGTCGCATCTACTTCCGACGATATATCTATCATATTCTTTGCAAATTCTATAGGCTGCGAAGATATCTTGTCATAGTCGGCCAGCCAGTCTATGTAGTCGCCATCCTGCTCGTAGCGGATCCTGATATGCCCTCCTAGGGATGACTGGAAACATTTCTCTTTCAGCGCCTCCCAGGAATTCAGCATATTCTCACTGCTCCTGACGATATAGTCATTGTTATCCACCACCGTCACTTCGCCGGCCTTGAACTGCTGCCAGTCCTTTACGTGCGCATTGTGGTTCTCAATGATCATCCGGAACAGCTCCGCCGGGCTCCCGGAAAAGGAAAACGGTTCCAGGAAAGAATCGTTCAGGAAAGAAAGCTTGCCCTCGGCCTCGACCTGTTTCCCATTATAGAAATCCTTCTTGTCCGAAATGACCCTCCCCTTGAAGATTGTCTGGCCATCCCTTATTACCGAGAGCACCGGATACAGTTTCCGGATCGTGCTGTAATTCAGATTATCTTTATAGATCTTAAACGTCAGCAGTCCGGCCCCGTTGTCTTCTAATGTAAGTTTAGGACTGATCAGTGTCAGGTTAGGATTCTGCGGATGGTATATCTGCCTGTCCCCATTTTTTATGATGATCATGTCATGCGATCCTCCCCTTCCTGTACTGCAGCTTCAGGCTGCCCTTACCCTTCACCTGCAGCCTGTTCATCCCCGCCTGCAGCGTGATCTCCGGCACCGTGTATGTACCGTCCGTAAATCGATAACTGTACTCGCAATAAGTTATGTCTATATTGCCAGTAACGGTGATAGAGGGCATTACCGGCATCCTGTCATTAAATAGAATGATCTCCCTTGCAGAATATATCTCCTCTGTATGCACGGTAACCTGCCGCTCCTGCTTATATGGTGCAATCCTTGCATCGATATAAAGTTCAGATATCTTCCCGGCGCTCTCCCCGTCTTTGCACAAAAGCCTGCCATCATAAAAATATTCCGGTTCCCTTTCAAGGATGATATTCATCCTCCTGCCATGAAGGTCATTCTTCATCCTACTCCTGTCATTTTCATTAAAGAAAGTAAACTTGAAGGCGATCTGTCCGTCACTAAATGCCACACCGGCAACGGCCTCTGTCAGGTCAAGGGATGAATTCCCACCTGGGATATCGACATAGTTTTCCTTGACTGCAGGTGTTGTGATCCTTGCATAGTTCATGATCGATCCATAGTCTTCAATAGAATGTTTATTCCCGAATACAGCTCCCTTCATTACTTCCGCCTTCCCTGTGTGTGTGCGATCCAACCAAGTTTATCATTAAGCTGTGGTGCCAATTCACCGACCAGCACACCTGTATCCAGACACAGCTGCCTATTTGCCAGTTCCGGCATATACTCCGCCAGCAGGAGATACATCCTCTCAATGATCCCAAAGAACTGTCTGTTATTCTCTGTCACTGCTGCAGATATCATCTTCATCAGCGTACCTGTTCCGCTGACGACTTCACTCCCGGTCTCTCCTCCTGCCATGATCCGTCCCGACGGGCTGATCCCAAAGGCTGTAGGCCTGGTCATGATCATCGGGTCATTCATCGCCTTTGCGTACCATTCGACCCCAAGTTTGGGAATTGATGGCGGATTCAGGCTGAACTCTCCTTCTATGCTGAAATGCGGAAGTTTGATATCAGGCAGCTTCCACTCAAAGTTAAAGAAGCCTTTGACCTTCTCGACGATATCATGGACCGTGTCCCTGCATTTATTGAATGTTCCAACGATCTTCTCCCCAACAGCATTAAACTTTTCATGGATCGTACTGCCCATTTCTGAAAATTTTGATGATGCTGCATTTTTCAAGTTCTCGATCGCAGCACTCCCTTTTTCCTTAATACTGTTGAATCCCTCAACACCTTTCTGTGCCACTTCCTGGAGCCTGGCCACGGATGCATCCTTAAATTCATTAAACCTATTGACTGCACTTTCTTTAAATTCACTGACTTTCGCTACCGCTGAGTCCTTAAACTCGCTGATCTTCTCGCCGGCTTTTTCTTTCAGCTGCGTTGCTTCTGATACGATCTTCTCCCGGGCTTCCTCAAATTTCTGCCCCCATTTTTCTTTCAGGTCTGCGAACTTCTCCGCGGCTTTCTCTTTCATCTCCTGGAATCCAGTAGAGATCTTTTCGCCCATCTCCTGTATCTTGGACGAAGCATTCTCTTTCATCTCCTCCACTTTAGAGACGATCGCCTCTTTCATATCATGGAACTTTTCAGACGCACTGTCCTTCAGTTCATGAAATTTCTCCACAGCCTTATCTTTCAACTCCGATGCTTTCTCAATGGCAGCTTCTTTCAGTTCTGTGAATTTTGCAGAAACATTTTCTTTCAGTTCATGTATCTTTTCAGCAGCATTGTCCTTTAATTCAGTAAATTTCTCAACGACATTATCCTTAAAATTTTGAAATCCTTCTTTCAGATTCCCAAGGAAATTATCGATAAAATTGCGGAACGCCTCACAGTTATCATAGAGGAGCTTAAATCCGCCCACAAACGGATTGACGATCAAGAGCAGAAGTCCCTGCCAATTATCACCGATAAAACTGACTATACCCTGGAAAAAACCCTTTATCTTCTCGGCGGCAGTCCCAACAAACCCGCTGATCGCCTCCCACGCTCTTGAAGCAAATGCCTTGACCTCATCCCAGTTTTTATACAATGCAACACCAGCTGCCACAAGCGCACCGATCACACCCACTACGATCCATACCGGAGCCGGCACTGCAGCCAACGCAGGCAAGAGTCCGCCACCGAGTTTCGCGATCAGGCTTCCTATCCCAGTTACGATCTTAGTCCCTCCGGAGAATAGTGTCTTTCCAACAGAGATGACACTTCCCACTCCGCCGACCAGTTTGCTGCCCGTAGAGATCAGTGTCCCTATCACAGAAACACCTTTGCCAAATATCGTGATCACTGGCCCTGCTGCCGTTACCAAGAGTCCAAACTTTACGATAGCATTCTGCGTCTTTTCATCAAGACTCTGGAACCATGTAGTAAACTCCTTGATCTTATCTGCAGCTTTGGTCACATATGGAGCAAGCTTCTCCCCCACTGTGATCGCTACACCTTCTAACGCAGACTGGAGGCTACGCAGTGATCCTCCCAACCCTGATTCCATGTTCGTAGCCATATCAGAAGCCGCACCGCCGCAGCTCTTGATCTTGCCCTCCAAATCCGAGTAAGCCGCTGATCCTTGGTTCAATATCGCGAGAAGGCCCTTCTGGGCTTCCATCCCTGCTATGTGCTTTGCTGTTGCTGCTTTCTCTTCTACACTTAAGTTCTTTGTCTTATCACACAGATCCTTCAGTACCAGACTCAGGTCTCTGGCCGTTCCATCTTGATTGTAGAACTGGACGCCCATCTCCTCTATTGCGGAGCGGCATCCATCTGTATCCGTTCCCAGTCTCGTTATCACACTGGAAAGGGCGGTGCCAGCCATGGAACCTTTCACTCCTGCATTTGCCATCTGACCAAGTGCTGTAGCCACGTCTTCTAATTTATATCCATAAGAACCTGCAAGCGGTGCAACATACTTGAATGCCTCACCAAGCAGCCCGACCGTTGTATTGGATTTTGCCTGTGTCGTTGCAAGCACATCTGCATATCTGGATGCCTCACCTGCCCCATCGCCAAATGCTGTCATGGAATCCGTGAGGATATCTGTCACGGTAGCCAGATCTTCCCCGGATGCAGAGGCCAATGACAGCATACCGCTTGTAGACTGCAGGATCTCATTCGTATCAAACCCGGCCAGTGCCATATACCCCATGGCATCCGCCACATCTTTCGCTGTCCACGCAGTTGTCGCCCCATAATGCTTTGCCGCATCACTCAATTTCCCGTACTCTTCCCGTGTAGCGCCGGATAAGGACTGTACTTTGAGCATCCCATCTTCAAAGGTCGCTGCGGTTTTTACTGATACAGCTCCAAGCCCTGCTAGAGGGACCGTGACCGCCTTGGTGAGGCCACTCCCGACACTTGCGATCTTCTCACCGGCTTTCTTAAGCCCGTTTCCAAGGGATTCCACTTTGGACATCACACCGTCCACTTTTTCACTGAACCCATCTGCATCTAATATGATCTTTCCAACCAGTGTAAATAAATCCATAGGCTACTCCTTAAAACGGTTTGAATCCGGCCAGTATGCCCTCCGCATGCGCCACAGCCTTCTCCGGCGTCAATTCATCTGCGACCTTGTCCCCGTCCGTTGAACTGCCTTTTACCGTAGTCCCTGATAAAACTGCTGCCTTCCAGTCTGAATATGACCTGTCTTCCATTAATGCTGTAGCTAAATAAAGCTGCCATAGTTTATCTTCATTGACCTGTTCGATCATGTTGTCGATAAACTCAGGCAGCATTCCGCTGGATATCATCGTATCCATCACTGAAAAAGGATCCGCATATCGTGTTGACAGCAGATCCCAGAATCGTACGATCCCTATTTCATGAACTTTGTGGCAGCCTTGATAAAATTTGCAAAGTTATTTCCTGTGACCACATCCGTCACCATCTGCAAGAAAACATCAAGATCCAGGCTGCTGACTTCCTCCGTGGAAAGGCCGGATAATCCTCCCAGCAGGCTGTAGATATCTTCCATGCAACAGTCCATCCTCTGTATCACTTTATTCGCGATCCTCACCGCTACCGCGACTCCCATCACCCAGGTATCGCTGTCCGATCCAGCTGCAGGGACTTCTCCCTCTTCTGGTCTGGCCTGAGCTTCTCCTGCAGATTCCTGCTGAAAAATGTCCTGTCTGGACGGCACCACATCCCCAAGCACCTGCTTCCTGTTCTTCAGCTTCAGTAAGAGTTCCGTGAAATCTTCATCTCCATAACAGGAGACCAATTCATCAATACCGATCCTGCCGATGATCCTCGCAAATACAAAAATATCCTTCGCCTGCAGCTTCCTCAGTCTGTATGGCCGTTCCGGCTGATCCGGTCTATCCTGTCCAGTACTGGATGCTGTCTGCTCCATGTTAACGATCGCTGTATCCATCACGCATTACCTCCATTCTGCTGCTCCAGGAAGGACGCGATCTTCTCTTCTTTGGTCGTTCCTGTCAGCGTATACCCTCTTGATGCTGCGATCTTTTCCATATCTGAGACCGTGATCTTGCTCAGCATATCTTCCGTATATTGTACGACTGTTTCTTTGGCCTGCGGATAATATATAAATACAGGCAGCGTATCGTGTGCATCCTCAAAACCTGCGTAACACTCAAACTTGCATTTCAGGATTGAATTATCCTTATTCTTTGTATCTGCCTCGAACCCGGAAGTACACAGCATGTTCTCCATGATCACGATGACCTCCCGCCCATCGGACAGGGTGCCGATCGCCGCGATATTGTCAAGAAAATCACTATCAGCCAGGAGCGATTTCGTTGTGAACAGGTCATACCCCGGAACATCCGACTCGACCTGCTCTGCCACCATGGACATCTTGAGCACTTCCGGCGTCATCTCGATCAGGTTCGCCTCAATAGATGCTTCCTCCCCCTGCTTGACCTCCATCCCACGGACTTTCACGACCGCACCGTCTACCTCAATAGACTTAAAATCCGACTTCACAGATACTTTAGTCCCTCCCGAAGTCGCCCCCAGCAAGTCGCCGTACCACTTGCCCTCTTCATATTTCAGATTCGCATAAAGAACTGCCGCGTTGATCAGCATGTTCTTAGGCGTGGCCGACGTGATGCCGGATTTCTTGAATTTTTCAATCAGCTTCCCTTTTGCCATTATCCTTTCCCTTTCCAACGCTTTACCTTGAGCGTTATCTGAATCTTTACAAGTTCGGTATCGGTATCCGGTATCTCTGTCAGCATAGTGTCCCAAAATACGAGCATCCCACCGTCCCTGCACTCTATCAAGGATCCCGTGTCTTCCGGGAATGCCGCTTCGATCTTCTCCGCAGCATCATATAACTGGATCACATCTTCCCCACGGTAAAACCCTGTAAGCAAAAAACTATATACAGATTCACCGGACTCATCCCCGCTGCCGTCCTGATACAATTCCCCAATAAAGTATGGATATTTAAGTTTCCCTTTCCACCTCAGGAACCTATAGTTCACAACTCCCCTTAATGTATCCCCGACAGACTTGATTATTTCTCTCATGACAAATCCCCGAACCTTTCCTGTGCCGATACTATGATCCTGTTCTTAAGCGCAACATAAGCCCTGTATAGCGGCCTGTGCGGACGCTTGCCACGGGTAAAATGTAGCAGCCCTTTCTCATCAACATACCACCAGCCACCTTTTCTTCCATTGCCGTTCAGGGCATACTCCCCAGTACCGAACTCCTCCCATACCGCATTCTCTGAATCAGAGGCGATGCATCCCTCCAGCTTTTCCTCATCGACCACATACCGCCATGACTGCCTCGTCCTGCCAGTCCGCACGCGCTGGTTATTTCGCACTGCAGATGCCAGTTCGCCGCAAGCCTCATGGAGCCATGCAATTGCAGTCCTCCTGAATTCTGCTTTCACCTCTTCCTCATGTACGTCAATGTGTATCTCCATCCCCATCTGCCTGCCCTCCGAGATATTTCAGGTAGATCTCCATATGTTCATGCATGTTCATCACATCATCATACAGCACGACCTCATATACCTCGCCATCGATCAGGAACCTGCTGTTCTCCGTTGTCAATTTCTCCCCATACGCAGACGGCTTAAAATAATCACACATAAACACATGATCTGATCCCTCTACCCGTTTCATCAGCGTCCTGCTTGTATCCGCGCCTGTAAGGTCGAGCCAACCGTTGAGCGGTTCCGGGAATGCATACTTCCAATATTCACGGTCTATACCATATTTATCAGGACCTACATCCCTGACCTGCACATATGCTTTTGTATTTCCTTCAATATGTCCCATCCCTACCACCTCATCTGCCTGTATGGTTCCAGGAACCCGACCAGTGCGGCCGGGTACCCATCCAAGCTATTCTCATTGTCCATGTCATAGTAAGTCACGGAATGCCTTGAAAGTGTTTCAGATTTTATCCCGGTCTTTAAACGCATGGTAAAATCCCATTGAAGCATGTTTAAAACGCCTTCCTGCACATCTTCCGGGTACACAACCTTGGTGACCATGTTAGAAGCTGCGTCGTATAAGGCCTTATCCAGCCTGACCATACCCTCAGCGGCCTCCTCCACTGTATACAGCCCGGCATTGATGGAACCATTGATCTCGACGGTATCTCCCGGCTGCAGGTATGGGCTGCTACCAGCAAGGACTCCCCCGGAGGATGCCGCATAAAACCGCATCCGCCTGTTCTGGAAATTATTCTGAGTCTCCTCACGGATCAGACGCTCAACCGCCTTGATCTTACGCCTGACAACACTCTCTTTGATATCCAGCTGCAGATGATCCAGCGCCTCCTGTACACTCACTACCATGGCCGCCCTCCTTAAGACCCTGCTTCTTTTACTTCATAGCCGTCTTTATTGCCAAACCACGAAGCTGTGAAGCCATCGTTTGTATAGCCAACACCATTCACAAACGACACACCGCCGATCACTTTAGAGATCTTGTTCCTGCAGGTGATCCTATAAGTAACCGCATGCTGTTTGCCAGACTGTCCAGTCTGCTCTTCCTGCTGCACGTCTGCAGGTGGATTCTTGTTTTCTGATCCTTCCGATCCTGATACCTGCTTGGTATCAACAGCTGCCTTTTCCGACTTTTTTGCCATATGAGTTACCCTCCTTATTTGATCTTCAGATTCCGGAGCACGGCGGCGCTCCTGGTGCTCTTAAGTGCGATCGCTGCCAGTAGTTCAACTTCACCTTTCTTTACTGCACCAGACGTCTTGAAATCAGGCAGATACTGCGAAATGAACTTACTCCCTTTTACTGTGACACCATGGAAGTTATCAAGCCCGATCACAGGCGCATAGATATCCGTAAGCCCCGTCACGCTCTCGCTCCCGATCGTCCTTTCCGCGATAGGCACGATAGGGGTCTCTTCATAGGAATCGCCCACTTTCTTGGGATAATATCCCATATCCATGAAAGGGATGTCATCGTAAGCAGAAATCTTCCTCCCGAAAGCATCTTCTGTATGGGTCAGATATCCTGCCCGCCTTGCGGCCGCTTTCAGCTTCGTGATCATGAATGTATTGGACATGATGCAACTGGGACTGCCATTCAGGCTTGCCAGGAACTCATCCAGCAGGTCGAGCAGCTTCTTATAATTCGTATCCAACGCCGCCGATGTAGAAAGGTCGATATAACTCTCTGCGTTGATCTCCGTATTAGAACCTTTGAGCGCCTTATCAAGGCCGTCAAAAGTCGTAGTGTCCGCATCGCTGTCACCGTCGATGACTGCTTTCTGGAATGCCGTGCAGGTCGCCTTGATCTTCGCTTCCGTCTGCCTGGCCACTTCGGAATTCCTTCCGGATGCACTCTCGATCACACGGTCGATCTCATAAGCGCCGCCGAATACCTTCACATCGACAGACTGTTTCTCCCGTGTCGCCTCCTGCGGCGTATACTCCGTGTTGATCCCTCTGGTCCCAGCGATGGCCGGGATCTTCTCCCTCATATATCCATAGGTCAGCGTGGATCCGCTCCCGCCTGCTTCCAATGCATCATCAAAGACGAGCTGGTCCAGCAGCAGGGAATTCCTCCTGAAGCTGTCAATGACCTGCTGATCCACGTGATCTGACCGGCCTTCCTTAAACTGTGCCAATGTAACCATACTATCTTCCTCCTTCTTCCTCACCAGAATATTTCTGGGCGATCGCTTCTTCCAGTGTCTGCGGGACATCCTCCGCCTGCGCGGCATTATCCAGCTTCTTGATCCCTGTCCGGACCATAGCTGCCCCGTTTGCCGATGCTGCCGGTTCAAACTGCCCTGCATGGCTCTTCTTCAGATTCTCTACCAGTTCCTCCACGCCGGACACGTTGCCACTATCATCAACCTTGATGTCTTTCACGGCCCCAGTCTTTTCAGCCTGGTACATCAGATAATCTACATCCAATGCGTGCGCCTTGGTCAGCTCCACGATCAGCTTGGTATTGATCTTACCCTGCTGGATCGTTTCCTTTAACGCCTTGATCTCCTCCGCTGCCGATTTATCAGCCGGATCCATTTTCCCACCGGAGTCTTTCTGTAGCTTTGCATTTTCCCCTTCCAGCGCAGCCTTCTCTTCCTGCAGCTGTTTGATCATGTCTTCCGGGTTCTCTACAGATGATACATGCAGCTTGTTTTCTGCCATTGCGTCAATGATAGTCTTGATCTGTTCATCCGTGTAGCCCAGATTTTTAAGCATCTCTTTTAATCCCATTTCCTTGCGTCCTCCTGTTTTTTTGTACTAAAAAAAGACCCGAAGGTCTTCTTTTATTTATAAAATCCTGCCCTGCAGGAAGTTACCCTAATTTATTCATCCAAGCTATCCTTTAATTCCTGTATTCTTTTCTTAAACTTATCAGATGCGTCTTTAAAAAGCTCCCTGTTAGAATCAAGCCCAGGCTTCAATGTCCCAGCTTCTTTTGCCTGCCTGATGATCTTCTCCCTCTCTTCAATCTGTTCTTGCATCAGTTTACGATATTCCTGCTCTATCTGTTCCCTAGTCATCCTTCAGCCTCCTGCTGCAGCCATAGCCTTTTTCCGCTGCCCAGCCTTTGACAATCTCATGCTGTGCTTCATCATCAGAAGAAGCAATATCAAAAATACTCTTTAACTCATCCACCTTGTTATGCAGTCTTGTTAACTCATATGTATATTTCAGGTCGACCCCTCGCAGTACTTTCAGTTCATACTCTTCAAATAGTTCGCAATCCCTATCACTAAAGGAATATTCTGTATATTCAGCCGGATGGTTATGCGTGATGATCGATCCTTTTATCTTATCGCCCAGATCCGCATCCGGATACACACTCTGTGCCGTGCCATTGAGCTCATAGGCATTTCCATCCTGCAGGATCACCAGGGCTTTTTCGTACTTCGCATCCCGGTTCTCCGCTTCAAACAATGTAAGCATCTGATCGATCTTAGCAAGGTCATTCATGTTGATCTTACCAAGATATACTGGTGGATCATGTGGATCTACACCATCATCTTTTCCATATTTGCCTGGACGCAATCCATTTATGACATTAGTATATCTTTCTTTCCATTCCTTGTAAACATCTGATCTTATATTCACCACTTCGCCTGCAGCCCTGCTGTACCGGTACTCTTCACTGTCCAGGTTCCATCTTGCCCTCTGGTTCATGCAGCAGCGGCAGTTGATATCCTCACAGGCGATCCCAAAACCGCCGGGATACATAGCTTTTGCACCGGAAGACGGTATCACAAAATATTCTTCCAGTTCCCGGACCTGCCCGTCCAGTTCCACATGCGTCTGTCTCGTGACACTGTCCAGCGTAGAGGTCCACTCTTTGACTACGTCGGCGCCTTTGCCCCTCGCCGCACGCATGCAGTCCATCTCGGACTCGCTTGTGACCCTGTGTCCCTCTGTCCTGGCGATCGTATACATCCTCGCCAGGCTGGTGCCTGCGCGCAGGGAGATCTGCCTTGCGATCGCCGCATAGTCCTTTCCTGTCGAAAGTCCCCTCGCTATCTCAGACTTAGCCGTCTCTTTCAGCCGGTCAACATTGTCATAGATCCTTGCAGAAAATTTCAATTCTTTTGTATCCTTATTGATACATTTCTCGATCTTATCTTCATCGATCCGCAGGATCAGGTCGACGCCATCCCCATGCATACCATACAGACAGCCCAGGTATGCCTCTCTGTATGCTGTATCAAGATACGCCGTCATATCCGTGACATTTTCATCTCCAAGCTTATGCAGGATGGTCTCCAGTTGTGCCTCCAGCATCCTCTGATATTTTGTATGGCGGATCTTATCTTTTTCAAATGCCGGATCCTCTTCCATCTTCCGGATCCGATCCCTGACGTCCTTCAAGGCGATCCTGTAATGTTTCTTTAACTTGTCAAGGATCTCTTCTTCATGCCCCAGCAGTTCCCGCTGTACTTCCTTCTGCCTCTTGTCCATCCAACAACTCCCTGACCATCTCAAATTCCTGCGTTATACTGCCACTTTCTTCCACTTCATCAGGATCGATCCCCAGTATGCTGCATAATTCTTTCAAAAGGATATCACCGCCGATGACCGCCCCCGCATCCAGGAGCGCACCTACACGCTCCCGTACTGTCTCCGCTTCCAGCTTCCTGATCTCGGCATCCTCTTTTTCATCCGTCGGCACTACCGGATCGATCACGATCATGACATCATCCACGCTGTACATTGTCTCATGGGCGTCATTGATCTCGTCGATGACGATCCCCAGGAATACACGCAGGAACTTCTTGATATTCCAGATCAGCTTCCTGCTCTTCATGTCAAGCAGTGTATACCTGCTTTTTAAGATGATGTTGGTAATATTGCCATCACCTGTCTGGGAAGCGTTGAACGCAAGCGCTGTCCTGTAGATATTCTTTTCATCTTCCTCCATCTTCGCCATGCGCGCTTCATAGGGGATATCGATCGTTTTAATGTCAACGTCCCCTTTTTCCCCGACGCCGACCACTTTCCTGGACTTGACATTCATCAGGAGTTCATCATAATTCTGCCCTTTGAAGCCCCTGACGACATAGATCCCTTCGTTGATATCCTGCAGGTTATTGGACAATCCACAGTCCATCAGGTCATAGTCGTCTATGATCGGCTTGATCTGCTTCACCCCGGACTGCTGTTTCCTGTTATTGTCAAGCCGCAGGAACGGGATCCTGTCACATTCCTCATAATAATATTCCCCTCCGCATTCATATAAGAGGTGCGGGCAGGGATTGACTTTCACATTTGCATCCAGTTCCAGCGTGCTTCCGGACTGGATGTAATACCATGTCATGTCCTTATCCCATACTTCCACCCGCACTGCCGTCTTCCCGTCCCGGACCGCCACCGGGTAGTACCGGATGACATAGTCATTCACGGTATCCGATGCATCCCCGTCCTTGACCTCGACGATCCCCATGGAATCCGCATGGCAGAACCGTGTGGTCCCTTCCAAGTCTCTGTACCAGTAGGCATAACCGAATCCCCTGACGACTGCGTCAGTGATCACTTCCTTGATCTCTCCGATGAACGCATCCCCGAAATAAGGCTTTAAATAATCCTGCAGTTCTTCTGCCATTGCCTTGAACTGGATGCCGTTTGACAAGATATAGGCTACTTCCTGTTCTGCGATCTCGTGGAAGAACGGATGCGGCGTCCTGATATTACTTTTGGTAAGATCCTCCCGCAGTCTGCCTTCTTTCGTGATATAGAAGATCCGGTACTGCAGTATCTCATGCTCACCGTCATAATATTTCTGCCCGACCCTGGCTTGTTTCTTCCGTCTGCTATATTTATCCGCCGCTATGATCGAAGCGATCCTGCCCGGTTCTAACATATGCCATCCTCCTGCCTATCCATACAGCCAGTCATCCGCTGCCTGCCCCATCTTCTCACAGATGCCCGTCGTCGCATCCGGCCCGTCATCATGCTTGTTATTCCCTTTCGCCTGGTAACTCTTCATCGCCATGTAATAATCGTTCCACCTGTTCTTCCAGTTCCTCGGGTAATAGATATGCTCTTGCACCCAGGTGGCATTGCTCTTGATCCGCGCTTCCTTGTTCGCGCTCTGGAAGAAAGTTTCTATATGCGTAAAGTTTGACCCGTATTCCTCCATCAGGATACGCCCCACCGCCCGGGCAAATCCGGTACCGCCGTTGTTGCTCTCGATATCCGCCCAGGATACCCTGTTATTGTAAAGGGAAGCGGCTACCTTCCTTTCCGTCTCGCTCATGTCTTCATCCGTGTAGATGATGTCAAGGACAAACGCCTCCATCTGGTAGACGCCATAAACGATATGGCAGAGGAAATCCTTCCCGGTATCCGCCGTGTCGCAGTAGCTTTTCACTGCTTCCAGGAGCAAGTTCCCTTCCGCATCCATAGGCAGCGTGTCATATTCCTTGAACGATTTATAGAGTGCGTTGACCAGATCCACCGGTTCCTGCTGGTAATTTGCCATGAAGATCGCCAGTGACATCTTTACTTTCTTCTTGATATAGGAATTCCAGCTGAACAGTTCCGGGCACAGCATCTCCTTTGTCTGTTCATCGATGCACGCTTTCATCTGAAGGACATACCAGTCGCCGCCGTCTTCATCAGACAGCACCCGGCCCACAAGATCCCGACTATTCCATCTTGTCATGTTGATGATCTGGATCGCATCCTCTTCCAGCCTGGACAGGAACGTATCTGTATACCACTGGTACTGCGCATCCAGGAAATCATCATTGAATGCCTCGATATGGTTCTTCACCGGATCGTCAATGATCCCGATAGAACACCCGACTCCGGTAATGGTACCTCCAAACCCGGTTCCCAGATAGTTGAAGAACTGCCCTTCCAATGACCACATCTGCTTCGCGCTGTCACCATATTTGATATGTACATCTGGAAAGATATCATTAAATACGGTGAAATTCTGATCCGCCTTCGTCGCTTCTATGCCGTCCCTGACATTTACCGAAAACCGGCCTGCCAATATCTCATTGTAAGTGACCGCAATGATCCTCTGGTCCTGGTCTTTTCCAAGCACCCAGTCACAGAACTGGGACAAGTTGTAGCTTTTCCCATGCCGGGGCGGTATATCGATGGCCAGGCACCTGCAAACGGTATATGCCTTACCGTCCTGGTCCAGCACGTCCTTCTCCTCTGCAGACAGGATCCTCCATTCATTATCGCCGGGCTGCTTGATGATCCGGTGCTCGAAGATCGCCTGCAGTACAGTCGCGATCACCTTCAGATGCATCCGTGTCTCTTTAAAAAATTTCGGGTTGATCAGCTTGTTATAGTTCCACAGATTCTTCTCCGCCTCTGCATACGCCGCCGGCCTTCCTGCCCTATTCACTTTTGCTTTGTATTCAGAAGCAAGGCTCCCCATCTCTTTGATCCCCTGTGTATGCACGTTGAAAAAGGATCCAACCGTAGTTGAATCCCATTTAATGATATTTTTCCCTGGACAGGATCAGGGCTGCAACATCGTGTTCCCTGCGCAGCGTCTCGCCTGTGACTGCCATGCATGCCCTGTATTGCCTGTTCTTTTCTTTCTTGTATTCCTTCCGGCGGTTGCTGTTTGCCGCTTTACGCCGGTCCCGTTCCGCCCCGTAGCCCGGCAAGTGTTTTAAATAACCTGATACGGACTGCCGCGAAATATCAAGATAAGCTGCGATCTCGCTGATGCCCATCCCTGATCCAAAATAAAGGTCTGTTGCTTTTTCTTTCCAATCCATTTCTGCCATACTTTACATTTCTGTCCTCTTATTCTTGGGCGCACTGATGGCACTGCCATTTTTATGCCCTCAGAACCTGTTCAACTGCGTTCAATTTGGCTTCAACTTATTTTCCCGGGCAATTCTCCATCTTGTACCCAAACACGCTTAAAATCGCTCCTACGACGTCACTGTCCTTTTTCCATCTTTTCCATCTCTTCTTCCGTCTTCTCTGCGAGGAGTAAAAGCTTTGCTGCAATATCCGGATAAGCTGCGCCAAGTTCCTCATAGACCTTATCCTTCAGCAGTTCCATGGCTGTATGCACAGCACCGCGCTCTTTCCTCGCCTTCAGCTTCAGGTTCTCGTTGCTGACCTGTGCCCGCTGCAGGCTGGCAATGCTGCGGATCAAGTCAGATCTCTCCTTCGGATCCATGTCGTCATCCACCAGCGCCTGCATGATCAACTGGCTGGCCAGCATGTTGTTCGCCTCATGGATCTCCGTCGATGGACGATCAGCATTGTCCTCGGCAAGCATACGTGCATACTCTGTGGCGATCCGGACAGACTGGAACTTGTTCAAAAACTTCCGGCCATACCGGCCAACACTTGAAAAGTGCACGTCCTCGCCATTCTCCTGCAGATAGGAAGCGATCCCCTCGTAAGTCTCTCCCGCAAGCAGTTTCTCCTCTACCTGCTTCTTAAGTCGGTCCGGCAGCGCATCGATCTTCCCATGACTCCTGTTGTCCGCCATATCAGCCTCCGATCCCGGCGATCTGCCCTGTATTTCCTTCCAGATAATCGATACCGTCCGGCGTCAGCTTCACGATATCCCTCGAAAGGTTCAGCCTTTCATTTCCTACCGTTTCTACTGTTACCAACCCTTTTGATCTCAGGTAATCGATCTGCCTTACGATCTCCTCCCGGTCCCGGCCACTCGCTCCGGAATGCGCGAACGCTGCTATAAGTACATCTGTGCTGCATCCTACAGGGGATGCCTGATAGCAAAGATTCAATATTTCTTTCCGCAAGATTTCCTTTTCTGCTGTCTGTATCAAGTTACTCATCGTCAAAAATCACCCCTATATCCTTCTTATCTCTCTCTGCGATATTCACCCCATCGGGCGTCAGCCAGATGATCCCATCCAGCCAGTTGTCTTCATTTACTTCTACATGCGTATACCTCAGTTCATCCGGGCCATGCTTGCCGCCCAGATAGAAGATAGCTTTTTTGATCTCATCGTCCAGGACGAACCCCCGTGGCCTGAGCATGTTCTTTAGTGCCCGGATCCTGATATCCGTGCCATACACATCATACAGTTTTGATATGACTGCCCCGCGGAGCAGCTTAGCTTCCGCCACCTTTAATTGATCCATTCCGTATCTCCTGTTCGATCGCATCCAACCGCTGGTCCTGCCTTGCCACACTGCGCTCCACGTTATTCAAGGAAGAAGCTATGTTGTCTAGGGTATCCAACATCCTGTCCTGGCTCGCCATCAGGATACTTTCACGTTTCTCCGCCTCCATCCTGATCAGCTGCTCCCTGCGCTCCGCTTCCGTGCGGATGATCTCTTCCCTCTTTGCACTTTCTGCAAGCAGATAATCCTCACGCTCACGCACTATCCTGTTCTGTTCTTCCATGTTCTTCTGTGATGTCTCATAGGCTTCTTTTACTTTGTTGTCATCATTCCGGGACCGTCTTATGAAATATCCAACGAATATGATGAGCAGGATCGCTGTGATCCCTTTATCCGCTATGTTCGTCACCCATTCCGATGGGAGCATCTGCGCACTTATTAAGACTGCATACATGCCTCACGCCTCCTTCCCATCTACAACAACGCATTCCATGTCTTAGATCCTGCCACTCCGTCCACCGCAAGTCCGTGTGTCTGCTGGAAAACCCGTACTGCCTCTTCTGTTTTGGCACCAAAGATTCCATCCGGATCCACTCCAAGTTCCTGCTGCAGAAGCCTCACATACTCATTCCGGTCATTATACCGTATCGTTGCAACCGGCTGGCCTTTGACGATATATACTTCCACCGCGCCAAATGTACTGACCCCATAATATTTACTGTTCCGGGAATCCTGCTGCCAGTAATATTTCTTATCCCTCGTATCCACATGGACAAAGCCGCCTGTATAGTCATACAGGCCAATTCCTTTAGCACCGATACCCTGAAGGAATTTAGCAACCTCCCTGTTGGAGATTCCTGTGACCGTAAAGTCAGCCGCCTGCCCTTTGATATGGTAGGAAGATGTCGCCCCGTTGACGCTCTGGTTATGGGACGGTGTCCGGTATGCACTGGTGATCGATACAGCCTTTCCGAAATGGTCCCTGACCTTCTGCAGCAGTTCCACCAGCATGGAATCCAACAGGATCTTGTCACTACCATCCTTGCATCGGAACTCTTTTAATAAGAAGTTGCTCCTTACTCCTCGGATCATGATCCGCTTCGATCCGGATGCTTTCAGACTATAGCTATGTATCCCTTCCTTCAGCTCCAGAACATCCTCACTGCTGCCTGCACCTGCTGTCACGCCAAACTCCTTATAGCAATGCGACCTGTCAAATCTCGTACTCAACCCGGGAATGCTATAGCTGCTGGTATACTGCCACATATCATATCCTGTTTCCCGGTAATTGCAGACCTTATTATACTGCGCTACCCAGATGCTGTATCCAGACAGTTCCTTTGCATACAGCCTAGTCTCAAACCAGCTTTTGGAAGCATAGACCCCTGCCCGTCTCCCAAGCTGCTCTGTCCTTTTACAGAATGCTTTCGTGATATCAGTCCGGATCCTGCGTGACAGGCTGTCTGCCCGTCCGTTCCCTTTCTCATTGGAAAGTTCGCTGTCATAGTAAGTAGGCAGTGCCGGGCTGTACCCTTTTGTCATTTCATAACAGTATTCAGCCTCTGCGGCTGCTTCCGACTCCGTGACCGCCTGCCCCATGAAGTAGAACCCGTAAGGGATCCCCTCCCTGATGATGCCCTTCATATGTTCCTTGAACAGTAAATCCTCTTTGATCACCCCGGCGCTGTATCCCCGATAGCCGATCCTGACGACCATCCCGTCGAAATGGTCCTTTAAAAGGGCATAATTACGGATCACGTTATATTTAGAGATATCTCCTACATTTTTTATCCCTGCCATCGCACTTCTCCTATTTATTTCCCTCTGACTGATCTCAGCTGCTCGAGCATCTGCTTTACTTTGTCATACCCCAGCATAGCCCCCATACAGTTGATGATACACATGATCGCCAGATACACACTTGTCAGCGCATTCAACGGGATCTGATAATTCTCATAATAGAGCAGCACACCGCCTGCCCCGATGATCGACGCAACGACCAACACTACAATGTTTGACGCATATCTTACTTTCATCGTATCAAGCACCATCTTGACAAACTGTGTCGCCACAGATGTGACGATCGAAAAGGCCGTGACCATCGCCAGCGCAGTCTCAAATGAAATCACCATAGTAAAATCCTCCATCTCCTTTAAATTTGCATATAAAAATAGCCACATACAGTTCCCTGTACATGGCTATCATACCAGTTGGCCTATCAAGTTGTACTTTCCATGATACTCTTTTTTATGCAATCTCTGATAAATTATATGCCGATATCTGCAAAGCTCAGTTGTCCTTCGATCTGTCTTCTGGCACTCCCCTTCACAATCTTATCCCGAACAATGTTATACACGGTACTCTCACAGACATTATATCTGACTGCCAGTTCCTTGATGTTCGTGCCATCATACTCTGACAGGATCATTCCATAAACCCTGTTCTTGATCAGTTCTTTCTTCTGAGGGATATAGATACTACTTCCCCCGAATACATCTGTCAGACTGATAAGCCCTTCAATACCGACAGCCTCAGCGATCTCCTTATGCTGCTCCTGAAGGTCGTTGATCGTCAGTGATTCTAATATCCGCCTGTCTGACCTAATCATTATATGCCACCTTCCTTCATTGTGCAACTGTCTTTTCCCGTTCTACGGCCGCCATCCTTTTAAATGCCTCGATCAGGTTGCTGGCCATCCCGATGTTCAGCCACCTGTAATCCGACAGGTTGAACCCCGCTTTATCTGACTGTAAAAAGCGGTTCAACCTGTTCAGATCCGGCTTCCCATCACCAGTAGTCCATCCCATCTCTTTCATTAGGCCGAAAATGAAATGCATCTGTTTAGGTGTCGCCCTGTCCTTCACGTTCCTGCTGCTTTTCCCTTCCAGGGAATCGATCAGCACGATCGCATCCTTTTTGGTAAGTTCCCGGATACTCGTCTTTCCCACCAGCATTTCCATATGCTCATGGAGCAGGTCATCATCCATTCCCCGCTCCTTTGCCAACACATGGATCTTTTTGATCTGGCCATAAGTCACTGCTTTTCCCATACTTTCCATCCCTCCTACGTCACATCCTCCGCAAGTGAATCTTTGTCTGTCTCATACCAAAATGTGTCTGCCCTTTGTAGGTATCCTCCAATCTTCAGGATCTCCTCTTCCGGATAGGATTTTACCGTATCCTTATTGATCGTCTCCTTCACATTGATGCAGTCTACCATGCCATTTTCACGGAGCCTCACGATCACTTCCCCTGTATCCTGCGGAAGGAGCAGCTTCGTGCTCTGGCGGAATCCTACCGTCCCAAAAGTAAGCTGCCTGCTCTTCCCTTTCAGCTCTTCTTTATTGATCGTAGTAAATTCCTTGATCTTACCTTCATTCTGCTTGATCAGTTCTTTATACTCCGCTGCCTTTTCCGACGCTTCCTTCTTCGCCGTCGCAATGGCCGCATTCATCTCCGCCTCAATGATGCTGATCTGGTTCTCTGCATCGCCCATCACCTTAAGGCATCCGTCTACTTCTTCCCAGCTTCTCAGCTGAGGTTCTGTTACCCGTTTCCTTGCCATATTTCCACGTCCTTTCTTCTCTAATTTGCCAGTAATTCTTTTTCCAGTTCATCAAAATCATAATCATTCTGTTCTAACCGGTTGAAAGGATTATCCTTCCTGACCATGCCAGTCTCCGCTTTCTGCCTCTGCAGGTTGCGCATGATGCCTACCGTATAAGTCTCCCTGTACATCGGGTACCGCTGCATATGGATCTGCAGGGCTTCCAGGATCACGTCTTCATCAAACCGTTCCCACGTACCTTCTATCCGCTTCCTGACAGTCTCTGCGATCCTGCCTGACTTCCGCGTCCGAGATATGACCTTCCAGTATTCTGTCTTTTTCTCTTCCAGCTTCACCACCGTCACCCCCTATCCTATGTTCATCTCCCGCATCATCTTTGTCAGCCCTGTACAGGAAATCTCTTCAAATACAGCTGCCGTATTGATGAAGACATTGACAGCCCCGCGCATACCATAGTTGGTCCTGCATATCCTGTAAAGCAGTTCCATTGCGTCTTCTTCCATCGCAAAGCAACCAAATACCGACTTGACATCCTGCTTGGTGATATTGCTCACAAGGACCTGCCTCCTCATGCCGATCCGGGAGAACAGCTGTGCAAAATCAGCCCTCCCGCTTCCCTTCAGCTTGCTGTATACTTCGTCATTTCCGATGAAACATATCCCAACACCGCTCTCATCTGAGATGCAGCGGAGATGGTTCAGTGCACGGACTGTCAGATGCTGCGCCTCGTCTATCACTACCACCCTGCCGGATCCGCGGAGCTTATTGATGATCTCCATCGTCTGTTTCCTCGACACCCGCTCCCTTACGCCGAGCTGTTCCGCCAGTTTTTCATTGACCCCGGTAATAGAGGAAAAGGTCGGTGATATCGTGATTCCGATCGCAAGCGTATTCTGGTCAAGATAGTTCTTGAAAGCCATCGTTTTTCCGATCCCCGCATCCCCATATATGACAGATATCTTTCCCTGCAGATGGGAATACTTGATTGCATTTGTAATATCCCGGCTGATACTGGTCTCCGCAAATGCCGGCTCCTTTGGAGCTACTTTTTTCTGCGTACTGATCTCTGCCAGTTCCTCGATCTTTGAAGTGATCGTATGTGGTGTCTTGTATGTCCCGCTTAAGAACCCTGACAATGCGGAAGCTGATATATCCAGTTCCTTTGCCACCTGCGACTGTGTCTTTTTTGTGGAATTCATGTACTGTTTAATGAAACTGCAGGCCTCCACATAGCCCATTACTGCCTTTTCTTCCATCTTTCCTTCCTCCTAGTTTGATCTGACTTTTTCCATTCTTTCCAATGCCGCAGTCCAATCAATCGGCTCCGCGCCGGCTGCTCTGGCCAGAATATCTTCTGTATCATCATCAATCGCCCTGATCGGTGTGACGATCTTCGGATCCAGCCTCTCTCCTGCTGCCATCTGGCTCTCCGCTTCACGCAGCACAAGTTCCAGCGCGTCGTCCGCCTCAATTCCTTTCTTTTTCTTGTAACTCTTGACGGCTTTTTCCAAGGTACGCTGCTCACGCATAGCTTTTGCAACCGCATCTTTTGAGTCAAAATAACTCAATGTTTCTACCTGTTGTGCCGTACAGAGAAACCGATCCTGTTCATCATAGACCCTGACTTCTGCAAGATCGTCTGGATTGTAACGGACATATACTTTCTCCCTGTCGTGCCCCATGATCAGTTCATCTGAATAAAACCGGAGCGTCTGCTCATAAAATTTAATCCGCACGCCTCTGTTGACTGTCTGCATCCGTCCCGTCCGGAGCATCATCAAATTCAGTTCATCTGGCGTCGCCACCCTCTGTTCATACAGGCACGCCGCATAGACTTCGTCCCTTGTCCTGCCGTTCATCCCGCGCCCGGAATGAGGCTGTTTATTGAACCATCCCTGGATGAAGATATCCACATACTCCCTGAACTCGTCTATGGCAATAAAATTCCCCGCATGCTTCCCCAGCGTCTTCAGCCGTTCCGGCCGTTCTGCAGTTGTACCGCCAGTGTAGCCATTAAAAAGCTTGGAAAAACAGTTCTTGACATCCACAAACGCCCGCTCCACGATCTTCGCCCTGGCATTCTTGACAAGCGCTGTACGAAACTCAATCTGCAGGTGCTGCAGGATCGTCAGCGGCTCATGTTCCTGCGTCTTTGCACTCTTCCGGAAGCCACGGCCTCCAATATCGTGTGTAAGAAACTCACGGCCGTTATCGGAATAGATCCGCTTCGGGATCCCATAGGCTTCTATCCCCCTTCGGAGTGCTTGAAGCGTGGCATCTGATGACGGTGCATCCGTCACATACCATCCGACCATCTTCCGACTCCTGACATCCAAGAATGCCGTCAGGTACACACGGATCGGTTTCTCACTCTCGCCACCGTCAACAAAAATATCAAAAGTATGGTTATCACAGACCCATATGTCATTGCTATGTAAGTCATCATAACTCCTCTCTATGTAATTAGCGCATTCGTCATGGAATGCCTTCTGGCCTAAACGATAATATTTCTTGACCGGTACCGGGATGCTGCGCTCAATTTCCCTTGTAAAGGAATATCTCGATGCCAGCGGCAGCAGAGATTGGTCATACTGTTCGGGATGATGCTTGATCTCCAGTTCTGTCAGGGTAATGCATTCCTGTACAGATTTCTTTGACTGGTCCAGGTAATAATATTCAAAGATATCGAACACTACCTTGGGCACAGCGCGCTTATGTCCGTCGTGCTTCCCCCGCCTGTCAACCAGTGACGCCTCTCCCATCTGTTTCAGGTTCCGGCTCTTCCTGTACAGGATCCCTTCCGAAAACTGCTTACACTTATCTGGATAGATTTTCTGAAGATGCTGCACGTATTCTGCTGTCGCTTCTTTCCTGTTCATTCCCGGCGGCCTGTATTCATCCCAGCCTGCTATGACCTGCTTCCAGAAGGCTATCTCATCCCGCTCCCCTTCCGTCATGGATTCCTTGTCCGGCAAAGTAACCGGCCTAGCCTCCTTTGGCCTGCCGCTGTTTGCCTTGCGCGACTCGATCCGCCTGTATTTAGCGATCAACTTTGGATCGTCGATTGAAGATAAAGGGATCATGTAACTTAATCCTTTATTGCCTCCTTGCCCCAATCTTTCATTTGCAGTCAGTCTATTCTCCGAAATCATTTTACGCACATACTGTTCCGTACATCCCCGAAGCTGTGCATACTCTTTTACAGTAATCTCTTTCATGTCCCACCTTCTTTCTTATCAGGACCGACCCTGCAGGCCGTCCACTGGCCATTGATCTTCCTACAGTCTTGATCGTCTCTTGACATCCACTGTGGAAAATGCTATTGTCAGTGTGTAACACTTTCCTAGGGTGTTACTGCTTTTTCACCCACAGTTCCCGCAAGGGGCTGTGGGCTTTCCATTTCCTAGGAAGGAATCCCCAGCCTCTCGCTGATCAGCCGGATCGTGGCTTCCTTCCTATTAAGTCCAACCATGATATCATGTACTACCCGGAAATTGATCCCGCACTCATCCGCCAGTTCCCGCTGGGTCATCCCCCTGCGGTCGAGTTCCTGCCGTACCGTGATCCCAAACTCCGTAAGCTGATTTTTCCTTGCCATCCTACCACCTTCCTTCCTGCAGCCTGCCTCGTCAGTGCCGGGCGGCTGTCCCCGGCAGACAGCGGAAGTCTCCGCCGTTTCGGCTATTGATATCTCCTTTCCTCATTCACGGTTGTATTTTTTCTTTAATCTTTTAAAATGCTGCATCATGTCCTTTTTGATTTTCTCGTTATTTTTGCGGTTGAACGGCGGCCGCTTCCTCCTCCCGATCAGCACCCTCATGTATTCATCAAGGATCATCACCGTATATCTCTTCCCACAGCCAGGACATACAAAAAACTGCTCTGTAACATCCCTTCCGTTATTATCCTGATCTATGATCTCTTCATTAAGATGAATCTCAATCTCTTTCCCACACTGATTACATACACACTTATTTTGTTCCATCAGTCCCTCCCCTGTATTGGTCCTAGCGCTGTCTCCGCCTCCTGCTTTGTATAGAAAACGCTGTTTCCAAAATCAGATACTTTATATACACAGAATGCGTTCGTATCGTCTTTCGCATAAATAATCACTTTCTGCTCCTGGAAAACTATATTTTCAATCTGTTTTCCTCGATTAATTTTCCTTCGATGCCAATCTCATACACCTTATCCCCTACTTCACAGGGTGATACCGGATCCACGTTATCATCCTCATCCACCTGTTTTTCCAACTCGGCAATCTTAGATCCCAAAAGGCTGTCGATCACCCAGGCATTGGTAACATGGCCCACAAAAAATCCCCTTGTACGTGCGGTTCTTTCCTGCATCTCTTTCAGCATCTCAATCACTTCTGATTTTTTCATCTGCTGTACCGCCTCCCTAAAACTGGCTTCTATAGAACCATCCGCTGATCATCATTCTTTCATCGCTCCCACCGCTGCGATCGTTATCGATGAGGTCACATAAAAACTGCTGTATCATCTGCTTTACCGTAATACCTTTGTCCTCGCATCTCTCTTTGATCTGGTCTGCATCTTCTACAGACATCCCTAACCGTTCCAACATGTAATTAATATCCATCCAGTACCTCCTTAAAATCTCAGTTTAGCTGGCTGAGAACCCATTCCAGATCCTCAACCATCTGACCAGTAAAGTTATGCGGATAATAACTTGTTGCCTTTATCTCTTCAATTCGTTTTATGATCTTTTCGTGCATATTCTCATATGCACCTAAGCGATTAAAGCAATGTTGAATTCCACACTCGCTGCATTCTCCCTCACAGCTAAATTCACAATAATCTCCGCACCCATCATAATCATCTACTTCGCCATCCCTGCCAATACCGCACAGTGCCCGTGGGATATAATTGTCATCCCCTATATCTACAGTTAGTCTCTTCATGCTCACCTCCGCTAAAGTCTAAATCAATCATTACAAAACATTTCCAAATGCCTCATATCCTCACACGGCACTCTCTTTCCAAGAAAGAATAATGCTCCTATCTCCGTCACTGTTTTATCCCTCAGATAATTTTTCAAATCAATAGGAAATGCCGCCTGAACGACTAAGTGCTCTCCATGTTCATTTGCCCACAGCAGTGTGATTGGATATCTTGCATCTGCTTCTTCGCCATTCTTGATATCTACTTCATTTATTGCTTTCAAATTCCGTACCTCCTCTAAAGTTTAATCTACTCCTTTTGCTCTTCCTGTATAACTTTCAAAACTTCTACATTTTCAATTGGAACGCAGAAGGCCCCCTCCGGCTCCCATTCATCCCAATGTTCGGCAAATTCTTCAAGTGTATCATACAGACACATACCTGCTGCCGCCTCCGTGATATACATTGTCTCCATCACCGCTGGATCGTCTTCATCCTTCCAGAAATCTATGTGCCAGCTTTCGTGATTGTCATAGTCCCATGACGATAACATCAATGCATGTCCATCAATCGGCCATCCTGTGCCATTTATCTTTCCTTCGATTATTTTCGGTTTATATACTGCCATACGCACCTCCACTAAAGTTCAATATAGCGCCTTAACCACATCCTGAATTATAGTGATCCCAGAGTTGCACTCAATATTGACATCCCTTGTAAATCCGCTACTGAAACTGATCGTCACAGTCGTTTCATCTTTGCTTAACACTAGCGTTTCAACGTCACTGCCTGCTCTGGTCGCTTTTAGCAGCCACTTCAAATGCATTACAATCTCCTGTTTGTCTTCCATATATGCTTTTTCTCCTTTCCATGGCCTGCCTCATCAGTGCCGGATGGCCATCCCCGGCAGACAGGGGACTTCTCCCCTGTTTCGGCTATTCGCCTATCCATCTAGTATGATCTATGTTATAATCTTCCCAACAACACCACATTATTAAAGGAGGATTTATAACCTATGGACTACACACAAGTTAAAGAAACAATCGAATTTTCATCCAAAGATGGAGCCATAGCACCATATATTAATGCCTATCTTTCACATGGATGGGCAATGCTAAGTTGTTGTACTCATGTAGATGAAGTTGACGATTCACAATACACCTATGTTCTTCTTGGTTGGTGTGGTGGCTCTGAACCCGCACCTCACCTTAATAGGGACTTTCGATTGTAGAATTCGCCTGTTGCATCCTATCTAATGCTAAAGCCCAATCTATCTCTGTGGGATCTGACACTTTTTTACCTTCAGATCCCCTTTTTTCTACTGCATTTATTGGTTCACCTAAATAGGTTGTCATCACATCGTTATACTTTTCCATGTTTGGGCTAAAACCTGCTGCTTTATCTGCTGCACGCAGTAAGCCAGCCTTTTCTTCCATCTCTCTCATACATTCGTCGCAGGCATCTTTATTCAATGCAAAAGCGATTATCTCTTCAATACACTCCTTGCAAAAATCCTTTTGTTGAAAAAGATCCTGGTACAGCTTTACAGTTTTCCTCTTGCCACAGATCAAAATATGTACTGGATTACTGCTTATCTGTTCTCCACACCTGTCACATGTGTTCATGCTTATCTTCATACTTTTTATCCTCCTTCACAGTGTAAATAGTAAATTAGTGAGAACATATTATACATGTATGTCAATATAAATCCTGTTATCATCCTGCCATGTAAAGCTTTCGACCTTATACTCTTCGTATGCAAGGATCTCATCGTTATACCAACCGCCACGTGCAAGCGTCTGAAATCCTTCTCCTTGACGGATATATACAATCGTATTGTCATTAACCAGACCCATACTAAAGACTGTTTCTACTGTCATACCATTCTCTCCTTTCCGTACTACGTCCTGCGGACTTGTACATTATCAGCTTTTTCCTTCTACATGTTGTATTTGTTCCTGATTTTGAAACATGCTATCATGTAAATTAAGTCACGGATTTATCCGTAAGATAAATATATCTTACTTATATGAGATTGTCAATCTGTTTTCTTATTTTTATGAGATTCAAGGAGGTAACTATGTTTTGGGATCGCTTTTATGACTTATGTTGTTGTAAAAATACAAAACCCAATCCAGTTGGGCAAGAATTAGGTATTTCCTCTGGTGTTTTAACTAAATGGAAAAAGGGTACATCATGTCCAAACGGAGAAAACCTTATTAAAATCGCAAAATATTTTGATTGCTCTATTGACTATTTGGTTGGTTTGACGAATTATCCAAATCCTCACATTAATGAGGTTTCAGGTAAAGACGCAGATTTGCTACAAAAGATTCATTCACTCTCAAAGGAAAACCAAGAAGAAATTATTCATATAATTAATTACAAATATGAGACACTCCTAAAGAAAAGAAAAGAACTCTTATCCCCTTCCGAATCCAACGTCGAGGATAACACTCTTTCCAAATTTGCATAGTGAATCTAAATTTAATTTCAGTTCAACTCTTTTCAAATTTAATTTAAATTGGAATTGAATCACCCGGAAATGGTCTGATCTTAAACCATTTTTTATTTTTTTTACTCATGTACGGATTTTTCCGTAATATTGCGCAACCAAAGTAGATGTATTAAAAATAGGTACATTTGCATATTATTCTTTTCCAACATTTGGTTGCGCAATATTTTAATAGAATCCATTTTTATCAGTATTTATGCTGATTCACGATTGCGAAACTATTTTCTGATCTTCCTCATACAGTTGCTCAATACCACACTGTAGAAATATCTACTTGTTCAACCAGTCTTCACAAATTTTTCAAAACAACGCATTTACGGTCTTCTTTTAATGAAAATAGTTGAAGCAATTTTGAACACAAAAAATGCAGGGCTTTTACCCTGCATAAATTGACTTGTTTTTTGTATCATTAAGAATGACAATTTTTCACCTGCACATTTCTTGTAACCCTTGATTTTTCGGGTTTTTTCAGTTTTTTTTGTTTTTTTTCATTTTTTGGTTTTTTGTCATTCTTAATGATTATTTACACAGAAAACCTTGTTCCGATCTGGTTCTGGTATAATCTTTTCTGTTCTACTTCCAG
>ERZ779637.361-NODE-361-length-31740-cov-9.693136_pt1 | contig 31740 bp, 23 predicted proteins | sample MGYA00514196_ERZ779637 | MGnify/ENA primary metagenome ERZ779637 (study PRJEB29562, sample SAMEA4376700) | mouse gut metagenome | isolation source: Cecum | study: EMG produced TPA metagenomics assembly of the A DSS colitis mouse model was used to assess the...
TCACAGTGGTGCGTGCAGCCGCTGACAAAAAGCGTCACCCGCACCCCCGGACCGTTGGCGATATCATACTTCTTTATTTCCCCAAATTTCATCATATCTCCCAAAACTTTTCCGCTATATCTGAGGTCGCGAAGCGATCCTCGCAATCGAGCTTTCTCAATTTGTCATAAATGTAATACTCTTTCCTTAATCTCCTGCGTGCGTCCCTGATTCCAGAACTGCGTCCCGATATAGCCGCAGGTACGCCTCGCCACATTCATCTTGTTCTGGTCGGTGTTGCCGCAGTTGGGGCACTTCCAGATCAGTTTCCCGTCCGTGTCCTCCACGATCTCAATCTCCCCGTGATAGTCACAGGCCTGACAGTAATCGCTCTTGGTATTCAATTCCGCGTACATGATGTTGTCATAAATATACTGCATCAGGGAGAGCACCGCGTCCAGATTGTTCTCCATGTTCGGCACTTCCACATAGCTGATCGCGCCGCCCGGGGAGAGCTCCTGAAACTGGGCTTCGAATTTCAGCTTGTCAAAGGCGTTGATCTTCTCCGTCACATGCACATGGTAGCTGTTCGTGATATAGTTGCGGTCTGTTACACCCTCAATGATACCGAAACGCTTCTGCAGGCACTTCGCAAACTTATATGTTGTGGATTCAAGCGGTGTCCCGTAAAGGCTGAAGTCAATGTTCGTCTCCTCCCTCCACTCCTTGCACGCATTGTTCAAATACTGCATCACTTTCAAGGCAAAATCCGTCGCCTCAGGATCGGTATGGCTCTTCCCCGTCATATAGCGTGTACACTCGCACAGCCCCGCATACCCAAGTGAAATGGTAGAATAGCCGCCGTAGAGAAGTTTGTCGATCTTCTCCCCCTTTTTCAGTCTGGCAAGCGCCCCGTTCTGCCACAGAATCGGCGCCACGTCAGAGAGGGTTCCTTTCAGACGATTATGCCTCGCCATCAGCGCTCTCCTGCACAATTCCAGCCGCTCATCCATAATTTTCCAGAAACGCGCTTTGTTACGTCCTGATGAACACGCCACATCCACCAGATTTAAGGTGACCACACCCTGATTGAATCTGCCGTAAAACTTCGGCTGGTCATTCTCGTCATGATAGACGGTAAGGAAGGAACGGCAGCCCATGCAGGTATAGCAGTTGCCGTCCTTTAACTGCTTCATGATTTTCTCTGAAATATAATCCGGTACCATGCGCTTCGCCGTGCATTTTGCCGCCAGCTTCGTCAGATACCAGTACTTACTGCCCTCGCGGACATTATCCTCCTCCAGCACATAGATCAGCTTCGGAAAGGCAGGCGTAATATACACGCCCTTCTCATTCTTCACACCCCGGATGCGCTGGTTTAACATTTCCTCTATAATCATCGCCAGATCGTCCCGCAGACGTCCTTCCGGCACCTCGTCGATGTACATGAAAACCGTGATAAAAGGCGCCTGTCCGTTGGTCGTCATCAGCGTAATAACCTGATACTGGATGATCTGCACGCCCTGTCTGATCTCGTCCTTCACACGCCGCTCTGCAATCGCGTTGATCTGCTCCTCCGTGGCGGCAACACCCATCTCCTCCATCTCTGCGCGCACTTTACCGCGGAACTTCTCACGGCTCACATTCACAAAGGGCGCCAAGTGGGAAAGAGAAATACTCTGCCCGCCGTACTGGCAGCTAGCGATCTGCGCAATGCTCTGGGTCGCCACATTGCAGGCCGTGGAAAAGCTCTTTGGCTTGTCAATCATGGTCTCGCTGATCACCGTACCATTCTGCAGCATATCCTCCAGATTGACCAGACAGCAGTTGTGCATATGCTGGGCAAAATAGTCCGCGTCATGGAAATGAATCACGCCCTGCTCGTGGGCCTCCACGATATCCGGCGGAAGCAAAAAGCGCTTCGTGATATCCTTGCTCACTTCTCCTGCCATATAATCCCTCTGTACACTGTTGACCGTAGGATTTTTGTTGGAATTTTCCTGTTTTACTTCCTCATTATTGCACTCTAAAAGACTTAAGATCTGCTCATCCGTGGAGTTGGACTTGCGCACAAGCGCCCTCTTATAGCGGTAAGTGATATAATTTCTGGAAATGGTGTAGGCACGATACTTCATAAGCTGGTTCTCCACCATATCCTGAATTTCCTCCACGCTCGGAGCCCTTCTCATCTCCTCACAGTGATCGGCCACCACAGAGGCAATCTCATCGATCTCATCCTCCGTCAGCCGGTCTTCCTCCTTCACGCTGCTGTTCGCCTTTTTAATTGCCGCTATGATCTTCTTCAGATCAAAATTGACCTCCACGCCGCTTCTCTTGATAATCTTCATTCCATAGCCCCCATATTCTATCTGACACCCAATATCGTGTATGTTTTTTTTGTCACTCCCCGTTGCACGTACTATATATTGTATCACGGCAAAATATTATGTCAAGTTCTTGTGGTGTTTATTTTCGGAAAATCTTGATAAGTGCCGTTAATCGACCCGGTCAATTTTTGCTGATTATTCACATCTCAGTTTCATATTTGCTCATGTACGATGCCCTTCACTCCTTCTTCCATCCGGGCTCATCTTCCAGCATCCCCAAAATCTCCTCCTTTGTATACAATTCCGCCGGTTCCACACATGCCGCCTTGTCGATCCGCTCCGCAATCTGCGCCTCATACTCGGTTTCCGTCACCGGGCATCCTTCCATGTCCCCGTTCCGGTTTTCATCTGACCAGTAAAACGCCCCCTCCCTTTTTGTACCGCCGTCAGCGTCCACTTTCATAAATGCGATCCATTCACTCCCGTATCCCTGATGATAATACAAGATCCCGCACTGTCCGTCCCAAGCAAGAGGCTCATGCCCCCACCAGCCCTCAAACAAAATCTGAGGCAGGCTGCCACACGCCTTGACCGCATAATATGCCACGCTGTCCCTGATATGCAGTTCTTCCACACCGTCACCGTCTATATCATAAAAACAGTATTCGATGTCATTGTCCCAGAACAGCTCGGCGATCGAAACCTGTTCCTTTTTCCGAGTTACTGTGAGTTCCCCACTCAGAAAACGCTCATAAATTTCCATCGTATCTAAGTGGGAATCCGTATCATACAGTCCGGCTCTCTCCAAACCGCCTGTATCCGCCGCCTCCTGTTCCTCAATCTCTTCCACGGGAATCCCGCCGTCTTCTATTATGATGCTGTTATCTTCTGTCAGAATGCTGTCATTCTCCTCCGGCCCTGCTTCCTCTGCCGTATCCGGCACGCTGGCGCCATCTGTGCCCGCTGCATTGCCACAGCCGGTAAGAAATACCAATGTAGCGATGATCACCGGAATCACGCACCCGATTATGTGTCGTTTTATATTTACACGCATTCGGTCTCCTCCTTGGCATAAGGCGTTTGCAGACACAAAAAGGCTCCGCACCCGCGAAGCCTTTCTACATTGGAAAAGCTGGAAAAGGGACTCGAACCCTCGACCTACTGATTACGAATCAGTTGCGCTACCAACTGCGCTATTCCAGCATATTCCTACAACAATGATTATTATATGATGGAACGGATCATTTTGCAAGAGATTTTTTTAGAAATTGTATTCTTTGCATCAATCGGATTCCTGTCGGCCCTCCTTCACGTGCACATCCACCTGTGGGAAGGGAATCCCGATCCCCGCCTCGTCCAAGGCATACTTCACCGATTCCATAAGCCGCCACCTGGTTTCCCAGAAATTTTCATTGGCGCTGTAGCAGCGCAGATTCAGAACCACACTGCTGTCCGCCAGTTCCTCCACAAACACCCGCTTCTCTTCCGCCTGCAAAACGCCGGGGTCTTCCTCCAAAACCTTGAGGAGCGCCTCCTTCGCCCAGCGAATGTCCGCCTCATAGGAAATCCCCACCTTAATATCCATTCTGCGGTCATTCAGCGTACTCATATTCAAAATATTGCTGTTTGCAAGCTCCCCGTTCGGCACCACCACCATATGGCGATCCGGCGTGATCAGTCGCGTATAAAAGAGCTGTACGTCCTCCACCGTCCCCTCATTGCCGACGGCGTCCCGGATATAGTCCCCGACCTTGAATGGCTTTAGAAGCAGAATCAATACGCCGCCCGCAAAGTTCGACAGGCTGCCCTGCACCGCCAGACCGATCGCCACGCCCGCGGAGCCGACCAAGGCGACCACGCTGGTGGCATCCAGCCCGAAGGATGAGGCGATCATAAACAGCAGCAGGATGTAAAGCACCGTCTTGACAAGGGAATCCAGAAAACGGCTCACCCCCACGTCCACATTTCGGCGCTCAAAAGATTTCCTAAGGATTCTGCGTATCAGCTTAATAAGCTGTATGCCGATAAAAAATACAACCAGCGCCAGAAGCACCCTGACTCCCAGACGAAGTATTTTCTCGGGCAGTTCCTGCAGATACCGCTCGATCAACCCCACATTCAATTCATCCGAAGCGATATATTCTATTTCCTTAAGCTGCTCTTCCACAACCTGATCTTCCATGCCTCCCCACACCTTTCATCTCACAGCTGCGTGATCCGTGAACCCGGTTTCCTGACTCTGTCCATCCACAGACTTCCTATTTATTCTCCGCAATATCCTCCGCCATTTTACCGTCTGTCGTTTTTATCTCATCCGTTCCCACGGCGGCTGATTTCTTCACTGACGTTTTCCCCTTCGACCCTGCCTTCTTATCCGACGGGGACTTTCTCCCGCCGGCCTTCGATCCTGCCTTTACCCCGGACGCCTCCTTCGATTCCGCTTTCCCGTCCGACGCGGACTTCTTTGCTGCAGTTTTCGGCTTTTTCGTCAACTCCTGCAGCTTTTGCGCCGCCGCCTCAGCCGCTTTCTCCAGTACTTCCGCCGCCTTCGCACTCTCCCTTGCCTCCGCGGCCGCACGTCTTGCCAGTTCCTTCGCCTCAGCCGCCGCCTTCTTAGCCTGCTCTCTGGCCTCCGCCGCAGCCTGCGCCGTTCGCTCCGCTTCTTCTTTTGCCAGACGCCTCTCCTCGGCCTCTTTTGCCAGACGTTTCTCCTCCGCACGTCTGCGCGTAATCTCTGCCTTTTCCTCCTTCGTATAAGGCGTGTAGGAGAAAATACTGATGCTCAGGGGCGCGCTCACCATATCAATGGCGTAAGGCTTACCGTCCCACTCCATCTCCATCGCGTCACAGACATGCTTATTCAAAATACCGCAGCCGCCGTACGCCGAATCATCCGTGTTAAAGACCTCTCGGTACTTTCCCTCACAGGGCACGCCCACCCGGAACTCCTGCCTCGCGTCGGCAAAATTCGCCACCACCACCAGCATATCTTTGACGTCGTCCGTCTTTCTGATATAGGACAGCATACAGGCGTTCGGCGTGATGCAGTTAATCCACTCAAAGCCTTCCCAGGAAGTGTCTTTTTCATAAAGGGCCGGGGAAGACACATAAAACTTATTTAGTGCAGCCACCATCTGATTGAGCTTGTTGTGATCCGCCTGCTCCAAAAGCCCCCACTCCACAGCCCGCTTTTCATTAAACTCGTTATATTCCCCAATATCCTGCCCCATAAACAGGAGCTTCTTGCCCGGATGCGTCATATGATAAGCATAAGTTAAGCGCAGGTTTGCAAACTGCTTCTCCCGCTCGCCCGGCATCCTGCTAAGGAGTGTTCCCTTGCCATGCACCACCTCGTCATGGGACAGCACCAGCATAAATTTCTCACTGTAAGCATAAATCATGCTGAAAGTCAGATCGTTGTGCCGCCCCGAACGGAAAAAGGGATCTGTCGTGATGTAGCCCAGATAATCATTCATAAAGCCCATATTCCATTTCAGGTCGAAGCCCAGACCATCCTCGTCGAGAGCGCCCGTGATCTTCGGCCACGCCGTGGATTCCTCCGCAATCATCAGCACCCCGGGATTGCGTTTCTTCATAATAGAGTTCAAGTGCTTTAACAGCTCCACCGCCTCCAGATTTTCATGACCGCCGTAGATATTTGCCACCCACTCCCCGTCGTTCTTTCCATAGTCCAGATAGAGCATGGAGGCCACCGCGTCTATGCGGATTCCGTCTGCGTGGTATTTTTCCACCCAGTACAACGCATTGGCGATCAGGTAATTGCTAACCTGCGGCCGCCCGTAATTGTAAATTAACGTCCCCCAATGCGGGTGGAAGCCCTGCCTCGGATCCTGATGCTCGTACAGGCAGGTGCCGTCAAAACCCGACAAGCCGTAAGTGTCTCTCGGGAAGTGCGCTGGCACCCAATCCAGAATCACGCCGATCCCCGCCCGGTGCATTTCGTCCATAAAGTACATAAAGTCCTCCGGCGTACCGTAACGGGAAGTAGGCGCATAATAACCGATCACCTGATAGCCCCAGGACTCATCCAGCGGGTGCTCCATCACCGGCATCAGTTCAATATGCGTATATCCCATCTTCTTCACATAATCAATGATCTTCGGCGCAAGTTCCCTGTAAGTGAAAAACTCCCTGCCGTCAGAAGGCTTCTCAAAAGAACCGAGATAGAGCTCATACACGCTCATGGGCCGATCTTCCGCCTGTCTGTCCGCGCGCTCCTTCATCCACTTTCCGTCCTTCCAGGAAAATCCCTCGATGTCCCGCACCACAGAGGCGCTCTCCGGCCGCATCTGTGCACCGAAACCGTAAGGATCCGCCTTCATAAACACCAGGCCGCTCTTTGCCTTAATCTCAAATTTATAGCATTCTCCCACCTTCACATCGGGAATAAAAATCTCAAAAATGCCGGAGTCCCAAAGTCTGCGCATCTGGTGAACCCTGCCGTCCCAGCCGTTGAAATCACCCACCACGCTGACCCGCAGAGCGTTCGGCGCCCAAACCGCAAAGGAAATGCCCGCGACTCCATCCACGACCTGCGGATGCGCCCCCAGCTTTTCATAAATGCTGTAATGGATGCCCGCATCAAACTTCTCCGTATCCTCTTTGGTAATCTGCGGCGCGAAGTTGTAAGCGTCCCGCATCTTTCTCAAACTGCCGTTTTCCGCCTCCACCACATACTCGTAAGCGGGAACCGCCTTTCCCGGTAAAAGCAGGGCGAAATATCCCTCCTCGTCGGCCTCCTCCATCCGATAGCTCTTATCCCCGTCCAGAAGCTGCAGCCGCACGCTCTTCGCCCCCGGCTGAAAGGTCTGCACCAGCACCGAACTGCCTGTCACATGCGCACCCAGAATCTCATGCGGATTATCCGACTCCGAGTATACAATCTCCTCTATTTTCGCCCAGTTCATCAACTTATATGTTCTCTTATTCATCCGCAGCCACCCTGCCTTTCTGAAATTTCATATTTAATCTATTTCCACAGTCACAGCAAATACTACTTAGACTTGCACTGCACAAATATTTGTTTTAGCCCCTCATGCCGTCTGCCTGCTCACCCGTCGTACCCTCGCCCGGCTCCTCAATGCAGTGAATCAGAAGACCGCTCCGAAGCTTCGGCTCAAACCAGGTAGATTTCGGAGGCATCAGCTTTCCCGCATCCGACACGGCAAACAGCTCATGGATATCTGTGGGAAACATGGCAAAGGCAACCGTCGCATCCGTATGTACTCTCCGCTCCAGCTCCGCAAGCCCTCTGATCCCGCCCACAAAATCAATCCGCTCATCCACCTTTGGATCCGCAATACCAAACACCGGCTCCAGCAGTTCTCTCTGTAAAATTGCCACATCCAGATCCTCCACCGGATCCCCTGTATAACGCCTGCTATTTATAGTGAGACGATACCAGTCGTCCCGATAGTACATGCCGATCTCACCCTTTTTCTGCGGCTTATACGATTCTTTCCCCATTTTTTCCAGTGTAAAGGCGGCTTTCACCTGATCTATCAAACCGCTCTCGTCGAAATCTGCTCCCGGCTTCACCACCCGGTTATAATCCATAATCATAAGCTGGTCGTCCGGAAACAGAACCGACAGGAAATAATTAAATTCCTCTTTCCCCGTATAATCGGGAAACGCAGCCCTTCTTTTCTTGGAAACCCGCACCGCCGACGCGCATCTGTGATGGCCGTCCGCAATATAGACGGACTCCACCCGCCGGAAAGCGTCTCTGATCCGCTCTACAGCCTCCGCTCTGTCGATCACCCAAAGTCTGTGGGTGACACCGTCCGCCGCCGTAAAATCGTAGACAGGGTCGCCCTCCATGGCCTGCCTGACCTCCCGCTCAATCTCCTCTCTTTTGCGGTAGGCAAGAAAGATCGGACCGGTCTGGGCACTGCACACATCCACATGCCTGATGCGGTCAGCCTCCTTATCTGCCCGGGTGTTCTCGTGTTTCTTTATCACCTGCGCATCGTAATCGTCCACGGAAGCGCATGCGCCGATTCCCACCTGGGATCTGCCGTTCATCACCAGCTCATAGACGTAATACGCCTCTTTTTCCTCCTGCACCAAAAGCCCGTCCTCTATCATCCGTTCGAGCATTTCCCGCGCTTTCTCATAAATCTCCGGTGCATACATGTCATACCCTTCCGGGAACTGCGTCTCCGGCCTGTCTATCCGGAGAAACGTGTAATCATCTCCCCGCACGGCCTCTCTGGCCTCGTTTCTATTGTAAACATCGTAAGGCAGCGCCGCGATTCTGTCCGCCAAATCTGCCCTGGGCCTGACCGCCCGAAACGGAATGATATCTGCCATCTGTCTCTCCCTTTTTTCTATATTCTGTAAACGTATGATTACATTCTAACAAATAACGCTGGCTACCACAAGGGAATTGTGATATTATTGATAGGCATGAGCAGTGCCAAATATGGCAGAAGCAGACCGACTGCTTGCAGGCGGAGCTGCCTGTGACGTATTTGATAGGGCGAAGCCCGCAAACGGGAAAAGCCGCAGGCTTTTCGAGTATGCACTGCTAAAAAAATGAAAGCAGCATATAAAAGGAAAGGAAGATGCACATGACCAGCGAAGAACAGAAAATTTTGGATCGGATCAACGCTTACGCGGAAAATGCCCTTGCGGACATCGATCCCCAGAAGACCAGAATTTCATTTCAATTAGAAGCCTTAAAGCCTGTGATGCAGGAAATTGCCGACGAGACCGGGAAAACAGTGGAGGATATCTTCATCCTCTATATGGATCTGGCCAGTGAAGCCGCCGTGGAAGCCGACAAAAAACTGCAGGCGACGCTGGAGGACGAGGAGAACGCCGACTTTTCTTCCATCGCCAACCGGCTGAACTGACCAAGCGCCGCGCAGCCCGCATGCTGTGAAACGGCAAACTTCCATATGCGGGCCTGTGCATTCGAACAGGGAAGCGCTATCCTTCCCTACTCGCTCTGCATGGGGCTGCGCATAAAACGAGGGCCTGCCGTATCTTATGGCAAGCCCTTTTGATATTCACTTGGGTTCCGCTTACATTCTACATCGCCCGACAACATATCCGACAGAAATATCGGTTTAACCTGTTCTACTTCACCACTCTTACCCTGAACACGCCGTCGATAGACTGGAGTTTCTCGATAATCTCTTCCGAGGCGGGCTGTTCAATATCCAGCATGGTGTAAGCCACTTCTCCCCTCGACTTGTTCATCATGTCGGAAATATTTATGTTGTTGTCACCAAAGCAGGCGGTAAACTTGGTAATCATGTTGGCGATATTCTTATGGAAAATCGCTACCCGGCCTGCCTGTTCGCAGATTCCCATATCGCACTTCGGATAGTTTACACTGTTGGCAATATTGCCGTTCTCCAGATAATCCTTCATCTGCTTCACAGCCATCACCGCACAATTGTCCTCGGACTCTTCCGTGGACGCGCCGAGGTGCGGAATCACGATACAGCCTTCCTGCCCCGCTGTGGTGGCATTCGGGAAATCAGACACATACTTTCTCACCTTGCCGGCCTGAATGCTCTCCAAAACCGCTTTTTCATCTACAAGAAGATCCCTCGCAAAGTTCAGAAGAATCACGCCGTCCTTCATCTGGTCGAGCGCCTCTTTATTAATCATACCTTTCGTCGCATCCATCAATGGGACATGGATCGTGATGATATCGCACTCCTGATAGATATCCTCCACATGAATCACATGCTTCACGTCGCGGCTTAAATTCCACGCCGCATCCACGGAAACGTAGGGGTCATAGCCGTAAACCTCCATGCCAAGGTGCTTCGCTACATTGGCCACCCTGACGCCGATGGCGCCCAGACCGATGATGCCAAGCTTCTTGCCCTCGATCTCCGTACCCGCGAAATTCTTCTTGGCCTTCTCCGCGTTCTTGCCCACGTTCTCATCCGCCTGGTTCTCCTTCACCCACTCGATGCCGCCCACAACGTCACGGGAAGCGAGGAGCATTCCGGCGATCACCAGCTCTTTCACACCGTTCGCGTTGGCGCCGGGCGTGTTGAACACCACGATGCCCTTCTCCGCACATTTGTCCAGCGGAATGTTATTGACTCCCGCACCCGCGCGGGCGATGGCGAGAAGCCCGGCAGGCAGCTCCATATCGTGCATGGCTGCGCTTCTGACCAGAATGCCGTCAGCCTCCTCCATGTTTTCCGTCTTCACATACTGTTCGCTGAATTTCTCCAGCCCCACCTGCGCGATGGGATTTAGACAATGATATTTAAACATTTGTACAGCCTTCCTTTACTTGTTAATTACATCACGCTCGCTATTTATATATGTCACTCAAGCGTTTTCGCTCTCAAACTGTTTCATAAACGCTACCAGCTTCTCCACGCCCTCCACAGGCATCGCATTGTAAATGCTTGCGCGCATACCGCCCACGGTTCTGTGTCCCTTCAGATTCACGAACCCGGCTGCCGTCGCCTCTTTGATAAATTTCGCGTCCGTCTCCTCATTGCCCGTCACAAAAGGTACATTCATAAGAGAGCGATCCTCTTTTCTGACCGTGCCCTTGAAAAGCCTGCTCTCGTCGAGGAAATCATAGAGGATTTTCGCCTTCTTCTCGTTTAACGCCTTCATCGCCTCAAGGCCGCCGTTTTTCAGAAGCCACTTGAACACCTTACCGCAGATATAGATGCCGTAGCAGGGAGGCGTATTGTACAGGGAGTCATTGTCCGCGTGTACCTTGAATTTCATCATGGTGGGCGTACCGGGGAGCACCTCATCCGTCAGAAGGTCTTCCCTGATAATGACAACCTGTGTGCCCGCAGGCCCTACATTCTTCTGCACGCCCGCGTAAATCAGACCATACTTTGTCACATCCATAGGCTCCGACAGGAAGCAGGAGGACACATCGGAAACAAGAATTTTGCCCTTCGTGTTCGGCAGGGTATGATACTTGGTTCCGTAGATCGTATTGTTCTCGCAGATATAGACATAATCCATATCATCTGTTATGGGAAGATCGGAACAATCCGGAATATAGGAGAATGTCTCGTCTGCAGAGGACGCCAGCTCCACGGCCTCCCCGTAAATCTTCGCCTCCGCAAAAGCCTTTTTCGCCCACTGTCCCGTCAGGATATAGCCCGCCTTGCGGTTCTTCATCAGATTCATGGGAACCGACGCAAACAAAAGGCTCGCGCCGCCCTGTAAAAACAGTACCTTATAATTGTCAGGAATGTTCAGAAGCGCACGCAGATCCGCCTCCGCCCCCTTGATAATCGTGTCGTACACCTTCGACCGATGGCTCATTTCCATGACCGACATTCCCGATCCCTTGTAGTCAAGCATCTCCTCCGCAGCCTCTTTTAACACCTCTTCCGGCAAAACTGCGGGACCCGCTGAAAAATTATACACTCTGGACACTTTTCTCTCCTCCCGTCCTCATTCGTCTCCGTTTACAAAAACCAAAACTTATTTTACGCCCTTCGGACACTTTAGTCAATTACTTTGTTAAACAATTCATTTCCCGTCAACTTCGTGCCAGCACGATTTGCCTGTAAAATTCGCTCTGCCTGCGCCGCTAATAAAACATGACGACCGGTGTCCCCACTTCGGCCATGTCGAAAAGCTGTTCCATCGCCGCGCGAGGGGTGTTGATACAGCCGTGGGAACCGTTTGTCTGGTAGATCGTACCGCCGAACTTTCCCCGCCACGCCGCGTCGTGGATACCGATGTTCCCCTTTACAGGCATCCAGAAGTCCACGTGGGAAGCATAGTTCGGGCCCCTCAAAATGCGGTTTTTCTGCTTCGCGTACACAAAATTGACCCCAGAGGGCGTCCCCATCCTGCGTGATGTGTTTCCCGTAACGATGGGCGTATCTATCGTCAAAACACCGTCCACGTAATAGTACATCTTCTGCTCGGTCATGTCCACCTCTATGTAGGTAGCGCCGATATCCTCGCTGCCCTTCTTCCAAGCCTCCTGCATGTAGACAGGCTCATGCACCTCTCTCCTTTTCCCATAAAAGGCTTCCGTCAGGTAGGCCGTCTCCGCCTCCCTGTCTATCTTGTTACCGTAAAGACCGCCCTCCACCGTCACCACATCCCCTCTGGTGGAAAGGAACTGCCTGCTGGCCCCCACGGTATCATACTTTGCCGCCAAATTTTCCACAAATTCTTCTATCGCATGTTCCTTCAGCCGGAATTCCCCCGCTTCATCTAATAAAAAACGCCCGTTATCATCAAGTGCTATCCAGTCGCAGACGACGGACGCATCCACGGGGATTTCCTCCTCCCCCATCCGATAGACAATGCCGCAGTCCTGAAAATCTTCCAGCTTTTCCCAGAGTTCCAGCGTCTCCCGCATCTGCGCCGTCAGCTCCAGGTCATGATAACAATTGGCATCTCTCAGGGACACCTCTCTCTCGGATGCCTCGATGGCGGCAAGAACCGCTCCTTTTGCCTGCTCGGTAAAAAGTACATCCGTCCGCTCGTTCACCAGCTCATAGCCCTTCGGTGTGCGGACGATCTCTACCCTGCGCTCCCGGTCTGCCCGTTCCTCCTGACAGAAGGGAAGGGCCGCAAAGCAGGCGTCAAAGGCCTTTCGGTCGTAGGACACCACCGGCGCAAGTTCTACCTTATGTCCTCCCACCAGACTTTCAATCCACATCCACGGATTCTGTCGCTTCTGATAAATCTCGAGTGCTTTTTTAAAATCAAACTGATAGGAAATCTCCTCCGCAGATATCACATAAGTGCTGCCGTCTTTATCCTCCACGGTGACGCCTTCGTATGTGAAATCTTTTACCAGCTCATCGTTTACCTCCTGAATGCTCCTGCCGGTACAATAGATTCCGTTTATCCATGTCCCATAGGTAAACGCGTTGTGGTAATACACGGCCAGTCCCAGATAAGTCGCCATCAGACTGACTGTGACGACGCCCAGGATGACCGCCAAATGCTTTAGTAATCTCTTCATAAGCCGACCTTCATATCAGAACTACTTTTCCTCTTTGAGATCTCCCGCGTCAAAAGCTTCGCTGATGGGCGCGCCCGCAGGCACCATGGGAAATACCTTATCATCCTCCGGTATCACGCAGTTCAATAACACAGGTTTCTTTAATGCGATGGCTTTCTCGACCGCAGGAGCCACCTCCTCCTTCTTCATCACAAGGATCGCCTCACAGCCAAGCCCTTCCGCGACCTTGCAGAAATCCACGCCGTCATCCAGAACCGTCTGAGAATAACGTTTCCCATAAAACAGAGTCTGCCACTGTCTGACCATGCCCAACACATGGTTGTTGATCACTACCTGAATGATCGGTATGTTGTAGCGGCTTGCCGTGGCCAGTTCGTTCATGTTCATGCGGAAACACCCGTCGCCCGCGATATTGATACAGATTTTGTCAGGCCGCCCCATCTTTGCCCCGATGCAGGCTCCCAGGCCGTAGCCCATAGTGCCGAGTCCTCCGGAAGTAAGCAGGGTGCGGGGGCTGGAATACTTGTAATACTGTGCTGCCCACATCTGATGCTGTCCCACGTCCGTGGTTATGATGGCGTTGCCGCCGGTCACCCGGTCGATCTCTTCCATAATATAGGGGCAGGAGAGCACGCTCTCGTCATAGTTCAGCGGATATTTCTTTTTCAGCTCCGCAATATGTGCCATCCACTCCCCATGTTCCTGTTTAGAGAGTTTCCCGTTCAGCTTCGTGAGCACTTCCTTTAAATCGCCCACAAGAGAAACGTCGGTCTTAATATTTTTGTTGATCTCTGCCGCATCCACGTCGATGTGAAGCACCTTCGCGTGCTCCGCAAATTTCTTCGGGTTGCCCACCACACGGTCTGAAAAACGTGCGCCGAGAGCGATCAGCAGGTCGCACTCGCTGACGCCGAAATTGGAGGTCTTCGTGCCGTGCATACCGATCATGCCTGTGTACCTCTCGCCGTGGCCGTCGATCACGCCCTTCCCCATCAGCGTATCACAGACAGGAGCGTCCACCAGCCCGGCAAAGGTTCTCACTTCCTCGTAAGCCTCTGAGATCACCGCGCCGCCGCCTACATAGATAAAGGGCTTTTTCGCGTTCTCCAGGAGACACACTGCCTCCGCCAGCTCTTCCTCCGTGTAGCTTCCTGGTGTATGCGCCTTCTCGGGCGTCATTTTCTCATATTCGCAAGTGTTTGCCGTCACGTCCTTCGTGATATCCACAAGCACCGGGCCGGGTCTGCCGCTTCCCGCAATGGCAAATGCCTTTCTGAGCGTGTCCGCAAGGATATTTACATCTTTTACTATATAATTATGCTTGGTGATGGGCATGGTGATTCCCGCAATGTCCACCTCCTGAAACGAGTCCTTTCCTAAAAGGGGAAGATTCACGTTGCAGGTGATAGCCACCATAGGTACCGAATCCATGTAGGCCGTCGCGATTCCCGTCACCAGATTGGTCGCCCCCGGACCGCTTGTCGCCAGACAGACGCCCACCTTGCCTGTAGCCCTGGCATAGCCGTCCGCCGCATGGGCCGCTCCCTGCTCATGGGACGTCAAAATATGAGTGATCTCTTCACTGTGCTGATACAACGCGTCGTACACGTTCAAAATTGTGCCGCCGGGATAACCGAACACGGTATCCACTCCCTGCTCTTTCAGACATTCCACTACAATCTGCGCACCTGTCAAGTTCATTCTTTCTCCTCCTGCCCGTTTTATAAAATCACATTTGTTTCCCGTTCGGAGAATGCCGCTTTTTGGCATTCTCCTGTGTGAATCTTGAAAACACTTAGCGAGGTTCTTTCGAGCTTAGTGTTTGTTACAATTCACACCCACGCCAGATTTCGTACTGATTTACGATTATTCAGTGTGAATTGCAACGATGATGCACACAAAATGCCCAAAAGCAGGCATTTTGGCGCTGGATCCGACACCATGCAGCAAGTGCATGGTGCGGGTGTGAAAAGTAACTTAATGTTTTCCTTCACACGTTTCCAGAATTGCACCCCGGTTGCCGCTGGTCACCATCTCCTTATATCTGGCCAGATAACCGCTTGTCACTTTGGGCTCCCTAGGCTGCCACTTCTTCCGTCTCGCTGCCATCTCCTCATCGGAAACTTTCACATCCAGCTTCATATTCGGAATATCAATGCTGATGATATCGCCCTCTTCCACCAGCGCGATGGGGCCGCCCACCGCCGCCTCAGGCGATACATGACCGATGGAAGCGCCTCTGGATGCGCCGGAAAAACGGCCGTCCGTGATCAGCGCCACACTGGATCCAAGTCCCATGCCCGCAATGGCTGATGTGGGATTCAACATTTCCCGCATACCCGGGCCGCCTTTTGGCCCTTCATAGCGGATCACCACCACATCTCCCGCCACGATCTTGCCGCCCTTGATGGCCGCAATCGCATCCTCCTCGCACTCAAAGACGCGGGCGGGGCCTTCGTGCACCATCATCTCCTCCACCACGGCGGAGCGCTTCACCACGCTGCCGTCGGGAGCAAGGTTGCCTTTCAGAACCGCCAGTCCGCCGGTCTTGCTGTAAGGATTCTCCACCGTTCTGATAACATCTGTATTTTTATTGACCGCATTCTTGATATTTTCACCGATTGTCTCACCTGTCACCGTCATGCAGTCCGTGTGGAGCAGGCCGATATCCGCAAGCTCCTTCATCACCGCATAGACACCGCCCGCTTCATTGAGATCCTCCATATAGGTCGGACCCGCCGGAGCCAGATGACACACATTGGGCGTCTTCTCGCTGATCTCGTTGGCGAAAGCGATATCAAAGTCAAAGCCTACCTCGTGGGCGATCGCCGGCAGATGCAGCATGGAGTTGGTGGAGCAGCCCAGTGCCATATCCACCGTCAGGGCGTTCAAGATCGCGTCCTTCGTCATGATGTCTCTCGGTCTGATATCCTTCTCCAAAAGCTTCATCACTGCCATACCCGCGTGTTTCGCCAGCTTGATTCGCTCGGAATAAACCGCGGGAATCGTGCCGTTGCCGCGAAGTCCCATACCAAGCGCTTCGGTCAGACAGTTCATGGAGTTGGCCGTATACATACCCGACCAGGAACCGCAGGTCGGGCAGGTCTTCTCCTCGAACTCCAGAAGTTCCTCGTCCGTGATCGTCCCAGCCGCGTGGGAACCCACCGCCTCAAACATGGATGAAAGACTTCTCTTCTGCCCCTTTACATGTCCCGCCAGCATGGGCCCGCCGGACACAAAAACCGTCGGCACATTGACGCGCGCCGCCGCCATCAGAAGACCGGGTACATTTTTGTCACAGTTTGGCACCATCACAAGCGCGTCAAACTGATGCGCCAGCGCCATACATTCTGTGGAATCCGCGATCAGATCGCGGGTCACCAGCGAATACTTCATACCGATATGCCCCATGGCAATGCCGTCACAGACCGCGATCGCCGGAAACACCACAGGTACGCCGCCTGCCTCCGCCACGCCAAGCTTTACGGCGTCCACGATTTTATCCAGATTCATATGTCCTGGCACAATCTCGTTGTAGGAACTGACAATACCCACCATGGGCTTCTTCATCTCCTCCTGCGTAAATCCGAGAGCATTAAACAAACTTCTGTGGGGCGCCTGCTGGGTACCCGCTTTCACATTGTCACTTCTCATTGTCTTTTCCTCCTTTATGCTCACTCCGTCTTTATCTATTTCGCTCAAACAGGATAAACTGCCAATTTTCATAAACCTGTGTCATATTTTCTTCTATATAAGACCGTTTGGCCTCCACTTCCTCCTGCATCAGATAAAACTTCCACTCCTCCGGCGCATCCCTGTAACCGTAGGGCAGTCCCAGAAGTGCCTTGTCCAGAAGGGCAAAATCCGCCTCTTCTATATCCCTCGTCACCTGCTCATCCACTATGTCATAGAGATACAAAAGCAGATACTCCTGATCGCAGTCGGTCACCGCCACCATATCCGTATCTTCTATTGTAATCTGCTCATAGGCATCCGCAATTAACTCGTCGCGCATACTGTACGCCGACATATCCGCCAACACAAAAGCCCAGGAAACGCCCGCCACTATATAGACGACCCATCTGTATCCTTTCCTGATCCTTTCTTTATAACGGCTGTCGGGAAGTTTTTCCAAAAGCGTAAGCAGCCGCTGCACCAGCCAGCCGACCAGAAGAGCCGCCCACACGCCTAAGAAAGAAAATACCCGCTGGTAGGGGAGCTTGCACTGAATCAGAAGCGCCACAGCCAGTAAAACCGCCGTCAGCACAAAATACCATTCCCAGAAAACTTTTTTCGGCCTTCGAAACAGACAAACCGCCGCCGTCAAAAGTCCAACCAAAAGCAGCGCACACATAGCGCTTCCCCATAATCCGGACCAAGGCGAAAGCTGCATCCCAAACAGGGATTTCAGCCAATATTCCGCCTGTCTCCAAAACTCCTGTCTGGTCATGCTCTGGATATAGGGCGTGGCAAGCATGTAATCTATTCCTTCCCGCAGCGCCCGAAACGGCGCATGGAGAATGATGTCAACATGTCCCGCCGTATAAAAAGCTCCATCCGGCGTCTTGGAAAGCAGATTGGAGCCGATAGCAAGCCACAGAATGCCATAAAGCCCCGCCGTGCACACCGCGCTGACCAGAGAGGCGATAACCAGTTTGAAAAGCCGTCTGTAATCCCTGTCCAAAAGAAGCACAAATCCCCCGATCAGACAAATTGGCATCACCACATACAGACTGCTCGGGATCGCCCACAGGGCTGTCACTAGAGACGCGCCAAACACAATATAATTACACTTGCTATTTCTCTTTTCCGCCACAATCCTGTAGAGCGACATTAGCGCCGTGAGATAACAGAACGTCACAAGCGCATAACCTCTACCCTGCACCGCCAGCTGGTTGACCATGTACATACCCGCAAAGAGAAACACGGGAATCAGTGCGATCCTATCCGCAAGACATTTCTTGGAAAGCCGATACAGAAGAACCAGACTGCCCAGGCTGCAAAGATAGGATACACCACGCAGAGCAACGGGCGCACATCCAAATATCCCCAGACAGGCGGACAACGTGGAATACCCCACATGATTGTTGGGAAGCGGCCAGTGAATCGCCGCATACACCGGCCCCCTGCTGATAAAATAATAATAAGTATACAGCTCGTCGTACCAGGGTGTCAGAAGAAACATCCTTCTCCCATAATAAACCGCCATCGCGAAAAAGAACAGCAAAAAAACCATATCTTCCCTGCTATGTTCGCGCTTCTTCCCGGCCACGAAATATGCCGTTCCCTTTCCGCCAAAGCTCTTCACAAAATAACCCATGTTATGATTTAATTCTTTCCACAATCAGATCGCCCATTTTTTTACAGCCCACCTGTTCGCAGCCCTCAGACATGATATCGCCGGTGCGGTAGCCATCCTTAAGCGTCTGTTTCACGGCGTTGTCGATCGCGTCCGCCTCCTTGTCCAGATCGAAACTGTAACGCAGCATCATGGACGCGGAGAGAATGGTTGCAATGGGATTTGCCAGATCCTTGCCCGCGATATCGGGCGCGGATCCGTGGCTTGGCTCATACAGACCGAATTTCGAATCATTCAGCGAGGCGGATGCCAGCATACCGATCGAGCCGGTCACCATGCTCGCCTCGTCAGACAGGATATCGCCAAACATATTCTCTGTCAGAATCACGTCAAATTGTGCCGGGTCTTTCACAAGCTGCATCGCGCAGTTATCTACCAGCATATGTTCCAGCGTCACGTCGGGATAGTCCTTCGCCACCTCTTCCACGACTGCCCTCCACAGTCTGGAGGAGTCCAGTACATTCGCCTTATCCACGCTGGTCACTTTCTTTTTGCGCTTTCTGGCGATATCAAAGCCCTTTATGGCAATCCTGCGGATCTCATTCTCGTCATAAGTCAGCGTATCGACCGCCTTTCTCACACCGTTCTCCTCTGTGGTTCTTCTCTCTCCGAAATAGAGACCGCCCGTCAGCTCCCGCATAATCAGCATGTCAAAGCCTTTTTCGGAAATTTCGGTTTTTAAAGGACAGGCTCCCGCCAACTCCTCATACAATACCGCCGGACGCAAATTTGCAAACAGGTTTAACGCCTTGCGGATCGCCAAAAGCCCTGCCTCGGGACGCAAATTAGGCGCCAGTTTATACCAGGGGGAAGTGGTCGTATCACCGCCGATGGACCCCATCAGCACTGCGTCCGCGCTGCGCGCAGTCTCCACCGCCTCGTCCGTCAGCGGCACACCGTGTACGTCTATGGACGCACCGCCCATCAGAATATCCGTGTACTGCATATCATGTCCGAATTTAGCCGCCACCGCATTCAGGATTTTTTTTGCCTCCGCCACGATCTCCGGGCCAATCCCGTCTCCGGGTATACAGGTTATCTTTAACTCCATAGGATCCTCCGTTTCTGCAAAGCTGTTTAACGCAAAATAACACCTATATATTTTAGACTATTCCCGTATAAATTTCAACAACAAAAAACCGGGCTGTTTCCTCGCCCGGTTTTCATCTGCTGTCGGAATATTTCTTTTATTCTGCTCTGAAACTTGCCTCTGCCAAAACATTACCGTCGGAATCACAGTATCTGATGCCATAAGACACGGTTCCTTTCTCAGCGCCGATCATGTTGTCAAGCGTACCTGCAAGCCCGGAAAGCATACTCCCTACCTGATCCATACCCGCATTCAACGTATCAGTGACATCATCCGGCAGTTCCACGCCCTCTTTAAAGGTAGCGATACACATAACATCGTTGCCTTTAATCTCGATAGCCATATCCATCTGGTCATTGCCCTGTGCCGCCGCCTGCTCCTCAAGCTGCTTTTCCGCAGTGGGATCTTCCATCAGGAAATCTTCCAGAGTCTTCTGCTCGCCGTCTGCCTGCTCAGCCGCCGCTTCCTCTTCGGGAGCCGCCTCCTCTGCCGGCGCTTCTTCCCCTTCGGGAGCTGCCTCCTCTGCCGGTGCCTCTTCCTCTGCAGCCGGTGCCTCCTCGGGAGCTGCCTCCTCTGTCGCCGCATCCGCACTCGCTGCCGCGTCGTCAGAACCGCCGCATGCAGTCATGGAAAGGGTCAGTGCCATAAGCGCTGCACAAAATAATGTCTTTACTGTTCTTCTCTTCATAATAATCTCCTCCATCATAATGATAATATTCTATCTCGTGCTGTCACACAAGCTGAAATTTTACAACAAATATTCGCAGTTGTCAATAACTTTTAAAAAAAGAAATCCTTTTCCATAAATTACATAAAAGAAACCATGACTTTATGCCATGGTTCCGAACCGTCTTTCCCTCTACTCCGTCTCCGCTTTCTCAACCTGCGCAATCGCAGACTTCTGCATGGGAATGCGGCAGTTCTTATTGCTGCCGAACTCAACAATCACCGTGTCGTCGGTAATGTCAATCACAATACCGTAAAAGCCGCTGCTGGTCAGCACACAGTCGCCTACCGTCATATCCGCAAGCATCGCCGCCATTCTTTTCTGTTCCTTCTTCTGCGGACGGATCATAATAAAATACATGAACGCAACAATGATGACAATATAGATAATCATAATCATGCCGCCGCCGGAAGCTGCCGCCGCAGCCGTATCAGCCGATAACAATAATCTCATACCATTTCCTCCGTTATTTAATCACTAAGACACTACAGCATATCATACACAACCTGACACAGAAAAACAAGTCCCTTCCTGAAAATTTCACAAACCTTTAATCGTTTGCACCGCCTTCCGCGTCGGCCTTCTGCATTCCGGCAAGTTTCTCTCTCTTATATGACGCGAAGCGCCCCTCGTCCATCGCGTCCCGTATTTCCGCCATCATCGTATTGTAGAAGAAAAGATTATGCAATACGCAGAGCCGCATCCCAAGCATCTCCTTCGCCTTCAGAAGATGTCTGATATAAGCCCTGGAGTACCGTCTGCAGGCAGGGCAGGGACACCCCTCCTCAATGGGTCTGTCGTCCGTTTCATATTTCGCGTTAAATAGGTTTAGCTTCCCATGGTTCGTATACAGATGGCCGTGCCGTCCGTTTCTCGTGGGATACACACAGTCAAAGAAATCCACGCCCCGCTCCACCGCCTCCAAAATGTTTGCCGGTGTCCCAACTCCCATTAGATAGGTAGGTTTGTCTGCCGGCAGGTAAGGCACTGTCTCCTCGATCACATGATACATCTGCTCATGGCTCTCCCCCACCGCAAGGCCGCCCAGCGCATACCCGTCACAGCCAAGCGCCGCAATCTGCTTTGCGTGCTCTATACGGATATCGTCAAACACCGCGCCCTGATTGATTCCAAATAACAGCTGCTCTTTATTTATGGTTTCGTCCAGCCCGTTCAGCCGATCTATCTCACGCTTACAGCGGACAAGCCATCTGGTCGTGCGCGCCACGGAATCTTCCACATACTTTCTCTCTGCCATACTCGGCGGACACTCATCGAACGCCATGGCTATCGTGGAGGCGAGGTTACTCTGAATCTGCATACTCTCCTCCGGTCCCATAAAAATCTTACGGCCGTCAATATGCGAATGAAAGTACACTCCCTCCTCCTTAATCCGCCGAAGCCCCGCCAGAGAAAACACCTGAAACCCGCCGGAATCCGTGAGAATCGGTCTGTTCCACGACATGAACTTATGCAGTCCGCCCAGCTCCCTGATGATTTGATCTCCCGGTCTCACATGCAGATGGTAAGTGTTGGACAGTTCCACCTGCGTACCGATCTGCTCCAGATCCTCTGTAGATACCGCGCCCTTGATGGCCGCCACCGTCCCTACATTCATAAAGACAGGAGTCTGAATCGTGCCGTGTACTGTCGTAAATTCGGCCCGCTTCGCCCTGCCTTCCCGCTTTAAAATTCGATACATACTAATCTCCATATCACGCCCTGCCGTGACTCAAATTCGTGCGGAGAATGCCGCATTTTAGGCATTCTCCTGGGTGAAACTTAGAGGTTCTCCGCGAAACAGCCTCTGCTGTGAGCGGCTAGAACTTCTTTTCACCCTACTATAGTACTATAGGTATTTATCCCAGAACTCCTCCAGACAAAGTCCCTCGTTCTTCATCGTGGCAGCCGCCTCACGGCCCACATATCGAAAATGCCACGGCTCATACTCGATGCCGGTGATGTACTCTTTGCCGGAAGGGTATCGCAGAATAAATCCGTACTCATGGCTGTGTTCCTCCAGCCATTTTCCCTCTTTGGTTTCCGCGAAGCCTTGCTGCAGCGGAATATAAGTGTCAGAAGTAATATCGAGCGCAAGCCCCACCTCATGCTCACTGCATCCGGGAACCGTAATTACCGTGGAAGTCGCCTTATAAGCCTCCATATAAGACGCACCCTGTCTCATATAGGATTTGATTCTGTCGTTGAAATTGTCTTCCTGATGATCGGACGTTCTGTACGGGGATCTTACTACCAGATTCAAGCCGTCATTCTTGGCCGCCTGCATCATTAGCAGCAGATCTTCTATCACACGCTCGTCACACCTCATGCCGGATTTAAAGGTTCCCAGCTTGAAATCATAATCATCGGGAATGGGGTGTTGTTTATTAATCAGTACAAGACTCCAGTCAGAGCTGTCAAAAGTACGTTCCGCGTCTGTTCCTGCACCTGTCTTCGATGCCGTCTGTACATAATCCTCATGCGGCTCCGCATTCGGATCGTGCTCATGATGCTGCGCCAGCAGATCATCCAGCGTGTAGGTTTCCGCTTCCACGTCATGCTCCGAGGAAACGACATTCCCCTCCTCCAAAATCTCCTCCACCTCCGGATTCACCGGCTCCACTTCCGCCAGCGAAACATCCGAAGTTTCCACAATCGCACTGTAAGTTTCCTGCGCGCTGCTAAACCCGGTGCGCTCCGCAAACACGGCAAAGGAAAAGCTGCAGCTGCTCATAAAAAAGACAGCAACAAACAACATACTGGCATAACGCTTCCCGTTATTAAGAAAATGCATCCCTATATAATAGAAGACAAGCGCCACCGACATTCCTGCCAGACAGGGATATTTCAACAGTCTGCTTTTTTTTGCCGCATCGGTAAAGTATGTTATTATTTTTTGTCGAAATGTTTTTTTCATGCAATCCTCAAATCTTATCTGTCGGAAATTCTGTCTTATATCATAACACATAAAATTTATTTGTACACCCCTTTTTTATGTAAATCTGTCATATTTCTCTCTTTTTTTACTTCTTTTCCTCTTTGATTTGATTTTTTTCTTCCCGCCTTTCTCCTTTTTCCTCCATCACACCTATTTTCCCACCTTTGTTTTTTCATACGCCGCCCTTGCATTTTAAACAGAATATGATATGCTGAATACGGACAAAACCGCACTTTTTCTCAAACATTTACCGTGTTATGCTTTTTATCGAACACAATGGCGGTGCCGTCGCAGCAGCAATTGTATTTAATTGTACATTTTATATTTCATGTGCAATTTAATTTTGCAGGATATCCTGCATGATGTTTTCAGAAAATTTCACACAATTTAGGAAAGGATCAGACAATGGCAGGCTCAACACTGGGAATTATCTATCGAATCACTACCTGGGGCGAGTCCCACGGCGCCGGACTTGGCGTTGTTGTGGACGGCTGTCCCGCCGGATTACCAATCACAGAAAACGATATTCAGTTATATTTGGACAGACGAAAGCCGGGACAAAGCCGGATCAGCACCCCCCGCAAGGAGGCGGACGCTGTGGAAATTCTCTCCGGCGTCTTTGAGGGAAAGACCACGGGAACCCCCATTTCGCTGCTCGTCCGAAACACCTCACAGCGTTCTAAGGATTATTCGGAAATCGCCGCATGCTACCGTCCCGGCCACGCCGACTATACCTTTGACGAAAAATACGGCTTCCGCGACTACCGGGGCGGAGGACGCTCCTCCGGGCGGGAAACCATCGGCCGCGTGGCCGCGGGGGCTATTGCCGCAAAGGCTCTCTCCGAGTTCGGCATACGCCTTACGGCCTACACAAAATCCATCGGGCCTATCAGCATCGACCCGGCCTCCTTTGACGCGGACGCCATCCTGGAAACGCCCACCTCCATGCCGGATCGGAACGCCTCCGCCCGCGCCGAAAAATATTTATCAGACTGCATGAGTAATTACGACTCCGCGGGGGGCGTCATTGAGTGTGTGATAGACGGCGTACCGGCCGGTCTGGGCGACCCCGTTTTTGAGAAGCTGGACGCCAATCTGGCAAAAGCTGTGATGTCCGTGGGCGCCGTCAAGGCCGTGGAAATCGGTGACGGCATAGAGGTCTCCACCCGAAGCGGTTCCTCCAACAACGATCCCTTCCGCATAAAGGACGGGCAGGTCGTGAAGGCTTCCAACCATGCCGGGGGCATTCTCGGAGGCATCAGCGACGGCTCACAGATCGTGCTGCGCGCCCACATAAAGCCTACGCCCTCCATCTTCTCCCCGCAGGACACCGTAAACCGGAATCACGAGGAAGTCAGCATCTCCATCAAAGGCCGCCACGACCCCGTCATTGTGCCCAGAGCTGTCGTCGTGGTGGAAAGCATGGCCGCCATCACTCTTTTGGACGCGCTTCTTGTCAATGCAGGAGCCAGAATGGATTATCTGAAAGCAATCTATAAAAATTAAAACAAGAAGAAAAATGCGCCGTATATTAAAATGTAATTTAATATACGGCGCGTTTTTCATTTTTTCTCTCTCGTCACACACGATATAGCCCAACTTAAGTCAACCACCCGAAAGTACCAGAGACCATTTTAAAATCGTTTGGTAACGTCAGCTATTTTCGTGTTATCACCCGTTATTTTTCCCGAATCACAATTTTACCCGTACATTCCATAACAGGTGCTTCCCTGATAATTTCTCCCACACTGTCCACCGTGATGATTCCGGATTTCGGATTTTTGATGGAAATGACATGCCCCTTCACGTCCGCTTCCACATCCGAATACTCAAAGGATAAATCCGTATCCTCCATGGTACAGTTAATCAGCTTCAAATTCTTACAGTAGCATAACGGCTGTGTCCCTATGATTTTGCAGTCAATCAAGGTCAGGCCGTCGGAAAACCATGCCAGATATTCCCCCTTTACCACGGAATTTCTGACCGTCACATTCTCGCTGTGCCAGAATGCATCCTTTGTGTCCAGCACACAGTCCGTAATTTCTAAATTTTTCATATACTGGAAGGAATATTTTCCCTTCATCTTCACCCCATCAAGCTTTACGTCCCTGCTGTCAAAGAACAGGTATTCCGACTCGATCTCCGAATCCGTCAACACAATCTCAGACGACTTCCAGCCAAACTCCTGCGACACGATACGACAGTTCGCCAGACTGATCCTCTCGCATTCCCTGACCGCCTTAATGCCGCCAAGGGTCGAATCCTTTATCGTTCCGTCCGACGCATACCAGATTGCCGCCCTCGTCAGCTCATCCATGGTCGAATGTTCCATGGTAAACTTTTTCACATGCCACAGGGGATATCGCAGAGAAAACGTACAATCTGTCAAATTCACATCCCGGGATTCTTTCAAAACCGACTCTCCATCCGCCGGACCGGCAAAAACACAATTCGTTACGTCTGCTTCCCGCAAATTATATAACGCCCGTTCTTCATCGAACTGTCTGTCTGCAACAGTTGTTCTCATGTGGTTTCTCCTCCTATTTATTCGCATAAATAACTTGATATTGCATACACTGTCTGGCCGTTATACTCTACCCGCGACCATCCATAATCTTCATTGATTCCCGTCCTTGTGGCGTATTCTCCATTGTGCAGTACCGCAACCACCACGGCGTCCGGATTTGTCACGCTGGGAAGCGCCCGCAGATTCACCTCGATCTTCGCCGTCACCTGCTCGTTTCTGTCGGCAAATTTTGTCTTGAGACCGTCGCCGCTTCCCGCGCCCTCCTGTGTCTCCTGCTTCGGCGCCTGATAGCCCAGGTCTGTGGTAAGATAACTGCTCACGGCATAAACCGTCTGGTCGTTATAGATGAGCCTTGACCAGCCGCTGTCGCTCACACCCGTTCTCCGCACCGTCTCCCCGTTTTTCAGAGTATATACCACCGTGCTGTCATCCCCCTGACTTGGAATATTGCGCAGGTTAGTGGAATCTTTGGCGGTCACTTCCTCCTCCACCGCGGTAAACGGAATAAGCGCCTCCACATCCGCGCTGGCCTCCTCCGGTGTCTCATCACTCAGCGCTCCGGCTATGCCTTCATAACCAAAATAAGCAATATTGACATCCACAGGCTGACTGATGCCCGCCACCGTCCCTCGGTTGGTGTACTGCCACATGGCATGGGTACCCTGATAAGCGGATTTTTCCGTCTGTGGATAAGGCGCGGCCGGATACTGCGACACCCAGATCCGATACGTCTTTTCGATGCGCGATGTCTCCCATTTGGCATCTCCTGCCATCTCATTCATGGAAGAATAGAACATGGGCGTGTAGCCCCTCTCATAAATTCTATTCAGAAAAGCAATGGCTATGTCTGTCCTCTGCGCCGCAGACAAACCATACTGCGCACTGTCCGCCCGCTCAAAGCCCTCGCAGTCATAGGCGACGGGATACGTGATCTGATACTGCGAAACGTAGTCGGCCGTCCAGTCCGCCTCCGCCTTCGCTTCCTCCTCATTGACGGCGGTGGAAAAGAAATAGGCTCCTACCTTAATGCCGTTTTTCTGTGCTTCCTGCATATTATAACGGGCGTTACTGTCCGCCACAATCTCCCGGCTTGCGTCCATGCGGTAGCCCACCCGCACCATGGCAAAATCAACGCCCGACGACGCCACCTGCGCCCAATCGATCGTTCCCTGATACCTTGCCACATCAATGCCAAAAGTGACCTCGTCAGTCTCCGACACCGCTTCGGAGGAAAGAAGTTTGCTCACATCGACCTCGGTGCCCTGCTCAATGCTCATCGTCTCCGTCTCGGGATCGTTATCCTCCCGTGCGACCGCTTCGTCCTCCCCGTCCGCCGCTGCACCCCCCGCGGAAGCTGACTGCTCTACATTCTGCAAAGAATCTTCCTGTGTCCCCTTTGCATCGTCACCCGGTTCCTCCAGTTGTGAATCCTGCTCCGTCTCCCGCTCCTCCGTAATCTCTTCCATCGCAGGCGCCGCCTCTTCCCCTGCGCCTTTATTTCCCCGAAACAGAAAAACCGCAGCCACCACGACAATCACAGCCACAAGCCCTATGACGGAAGGAAACAACACTCTGTGCACAAACCGGAGTGTCCGCTCGTCAATCTCCTTGTCAAACAATTCCTCCTCGTCGTCCTGATCCTCTGCCGCCGGCAGATCGTATTCTTCATCATCCAGATCCATAAACTCCAGATCGTCATCTTCACGCGATTTCACAGCTCATCTCCTCTGTATTTCCTGTCTGCTTTCTTATCTTCCAGTCAGCATGCCGCCATAAGTATCCGTATATTATACCATATGGTGAAATAAACATCACTCGATATTTTATCAGAAACTCTCCAGCAGCTCCAGATAAAACTCATAATAGTCCTTTCTGTTCTCCTTCATAAACTGAATCGCAGACTTCGGGTGCTGATTTAAAAGCCCCGTCAGCAGGTAGGGTACATCATACCCCCAGTTCACGCCGGATTCCTTGAGCGGGTTGATCTCCCTCTCAATAAAGCGAAGAATCGGATTCACATTGTACTTGGGGTTCTTCAAAAAGCCCAGAAGCAGTTCGCTTGGGCAGTTCCCGCATCCCCTTCCCATGCCGTTCACCGTGGCGTCAAGATAACTTACGCCCATGATGACTACTTCCGTCGTATTGGCAAAGGCAAGCTGCTGGTTGTTATGCGCGTGAATGCCGACTTTTTTCCCGTACTTGGCCGCCACCTCCAGATACTTATCCGCAAGACGCCTTGCCTGCTCCGGGTACAGGGAACCGTAGCTGTCCACCAGATAGATCGTTCCCACGCTGCTCTGCCCCAGCAAATCAAGCGCCGCGTCAAGATCGGTCTCATTGGCTTTGGAGATCGCCATGATATTGACCGTCGTCTCATATCCCTTCTTCGTACAGTCCTCGATCATTTCAATGGCTGCCGGTATGGTGTTGATGTAGGTAGCTACCCGCACCAGATCGATCGGGCTGTCCTTCTTACTCAGGATATCCTTCCTGAAATCGCACCGTCCCACATCCGCCATCACGCCGATTTTCATATCCGTCTTGTTATCGCCCACAACGGCGCGGATGTCCTTATCGTCGCAGAATTTCCACTTGCCGAACTTGTTCACATCGAACATCTCTTTGGAAGCCTTATAGCCGAATTCCATATAGTCCACGCCCGCTTTGATGTTCGCGCGGTACAGTCCCTTGACAAATTCGTCCGTAAAAAAGAAATCATTAACCAGCCCGCCGTCCCGCAGCGTACAGTCCACCACCTTGATATCCGGCGCGTAGGACATGAGTGTTCTTCCCTTTGCTCTCTTTTCCATGATCGCCACCTCTTTCTTCTGTCATTTCCATTACATATGCTATTTTTCCTGTCATCCTTGTGCTCTTCTTGCAGATGCTTATCACCGCGCACTTCGAATCCCCATATAAGTCGCTCCGGACTCAGGCAACGACATTTGCTGCCCGCTTTGATCTCGCGGGCTACGCCAGAATCTTCTTAAAACTCTTCTTGCCCTTCTTCACGATAAACTCTTCCGCCGCAATCTCCTCCTTCGTGTAACAGGTCTTAACATCCGTCACCTTCTCGCCCTTCACGGTTACACCGCCCTGCTCCACAGCCCGGCGCGCCTCGGAACGGGACGCCGCCAGACCTGCCGCCACTAAAATACCCAAAACGTCTATCGTTCCCTCTCTATAATCCGCCTCCGTCAAGGTCGCCGTCGGCATATTCTCAGAGCTTCCTCCCCCTGCAAAGAGCGCCTTCGACGCCTCCCTCGCCTTCCCGGCTTCCTCCTCGCCGTGCACCAGATTGGTCAGTTCGTAGGCAAGGATCTCCTTCGCCTCGTTCAACTGACTGCCCTCCCAGCCATCCATCTCCTCGATCTGCGAAAGGGGCAGGAAGGTGAGCATCCGCAGGCATTTGAGCACGTCCGCGTCGTCCACATTGCGCCAGTACTGGTAAAACTCAAAAGGAGTGGTCTTCTCGGGATCAAGCCATACCGCGCCCTTCTGTGTCTTGCCCATCTTTTTCCCTTCGGAATTCATAAGCAGCGTGATGGTCATGGCGTAAGCGTCCTTCCCGAGCTTTCTGCGAATCAGGTCTGTGCCGCCTAGCATGTTGCTCCACTGGTCGTCCCCGCCAAACTGCATATTGCAGCCGTATCTCTTGTAAAGCTCCAGGAAATCGTAGCTCTGCATGATCATATAGTTGAATTCAAGGAAACTCAGTCCCTTTTCCATTCTCTGTTTATAACACTCCGCGCGGAGCATATTGTTCACGGAAAAGCACGCACCCACATCCCTGATAAACTCTACATAATTTAAGTCGAGCAGCCAGTCCGCATTGTTCACCATAAGCGCCTTGCCCTCGGAAAAGTCGATAAAACGGCTCATCTGTTTCTTAAAGCACTCACAGTTGTGCTCGATCGTCTCCTTTGTCATCATGGAGCGCATATCCGTCCGTCCGGAAGGATCACCGATCATAGCCGTTCCGCCGCCAATCAAAGCGATGGGCTTATTGCCCGCCTCCTGCAGTCTCTTCATCAGGCATAACGCCATAAAATGTCCCACATGCAGGCTGTCCGCCGTAGGGTCAAAACCGATATAGAAAGTCGCCTTTCCGTTGTTGATCAGATCGCGGATCTCATCCGCGTCCGTGAGCTGTGCGAGAAGCCCTCTCGCCTGTAATTCTTCGTAGATTCCCATAGCCTTTCTCCTTTTTCATTTTAGCAGACGCAGAAGACCCCCGTCCCGATTATCAGGACGAGGGTTAAACTCGTGTTACCACCTAATTTCACAGACGGCTCACACCGACTGTCTCACTGGGTACAACCATAGAATAACATGCGATACTCCAAACTGATAATACCCTCCTGCTGTAACGTGCATTCCTCCGTCACGACCTACTAAGCGTCTATACTGCCATTCTGCCGTGAAGCTCCGAGATGTATTCATGGAAAAGTTCCCGCGCGCCTCTCATCCGCCGGCTGCTTTCTGTCCGTTCCCAGATCCACTACTTGTTCTCTTCAACGCCTGTCTTGCTGTATTTTACTGCCTTATAATTTAAACGAAAACCTTTTATTTGTCAACTGTTTTTTTCGTGTTCCCCAGGTTTGGAAAATGGTCCCACATTTATCAGGTCATCCCGGAAAAAACCACCCACCGGAAACTATTGACCGCTATCGCCGCGATCGGCGCAAACTTTTTATCCCCGAGCCATGAAACCGCCAGGAAATCCAGACCGACGCTTCTCAAAAAGTATTCAGGCCACCCGCGCTCGGATTTAAAATAATTGGGAATATCGCGGTGGTAATCGAGGTTGCCATAGCGATCGGCATAAAATAGATAGCCTTAAAAATACTGTGCCCCGGCAGTTAATATTGTAAGACTGCAATTTAGAAACCGCCGATACACCTATATATAAGGGTATCGACGGTTTTTCCGTCATAACTTCCATTGTCCTGGAGAGAGTACATGAAACCAACTTTCCCCGTCAGGATTCCCGATTCCTCTCCAGATGCGTTAATGCAGTCCCAGATCCTCTCCCGCGATCGTGCCAATTCCTGCCTTGTCAAGCACTGCTGCCAATCCGTCCGTATCCGCCACACGGAAGATCATGCAGGCCTGCCCGTCCTTCTGCCCGAACACGGAGTACATATACTCCACATCCATCCCGGCATCGGAAATCACGCCGAGCACTTTGCTCAAGCCCCCGGGCGTATCGGGAACCGCCACGCCCACAACCGGCGTCATGGTCAGGATAAATCCATGCTCCAGAAGAATGGAGGAAGCTTTTGACGCGTCGTCCACGATCAGCCGCAGAACGCCGTAATCCGCCGTCTCCGCTATATTGAGTGCCCGCATGTTTACCTCATTCTCTGAGAGAATATGGGTAATATCCGCAAGCTGTCCCGCTTTATTTTCCAAAAATACAGATATCTGAGGTATTGTCATATGTTTGTCCCCCCTTCTTAAATTTTCCGCTTGTCGATCACGCGCACAGCCTTGCCCTCGCTCCTCGTGATGGACTTGGGCGCTACCAGACGTACCTTTGCATAAATGCCCAGCATCGCCTTCAAAGCCGATACCAGCCCCTTCTCCATCTCCGTGATCTTACCGAGATTATCGGAGAAGTTCTCAGGCGTCATCTCCACCATGACCTCGATCGTGTCGGAGTTGTTGACACGATCCACGATAATTTGATAGTTTGCAGGATACCCCTGCTCCAAAAGCACCGTCTCGATCTGGGACGGGAATACGTTGACACCCTTCACGATCAGCATATCATCGCTTCTGCCCATGGGCTTGCTCATCTTCACATGGGTGCGGCCGCAGGAGCATT